>Ga0182030_10003093_pt1 | contig 35475 bp, 24 predicted proteins | sample 812S3MmetaG_FD_121299 | JGI IMG/M metagenome (GOLD analysis project Ga0182030, IMG submission 121299) | Permafrost microbial communities from Stordalen Mire, Sweden - 812S3M metaG (Illumina Assembly) | ecosystem: Environmental > Terrestrial > Soil > Wetlands > Permafrost | place: Sweden...
ATGCGGCACAAGACGCCCCAGAGCGCTCAGCAGCGTAAGTCCGATGGTCAGCGGCCGGGAATGTTGTTCGTTCTGCATACTTCTCCTTATGGTAACTGAGACGCGGCTTGGTTTGGCTCCCACAGCGTCTCCGCCACGCCCATGCGATGGCTCGCCCAGCGGCTCCAGACAAACAGCGCGTCGCTGAGCCGGTTGAGGTACACAATCGCTTCGTCCACGTCGGCCGTAGCCGCCAGCGCCACACAGTGGCGTTCGGCGCGGCGGCAAACCGTCCGGCAGATGTGCAGTTCTGCGTTGAGCCGCGAACCGCCGGGCAGTACGAACGACCGCAGCGCCGGCAGTTCTTCGTTCATGCGGTCCATTTCGCGCTCCAGTTGCGCGGTCTCGGCCGCCGTAATTCGCGCCTGCTTCGGATGCACATCCTCCGGCAGCGTCGCCAGGATCGATCCGAGATTGAACAGCTCGTGCTGCACCCGCCGCAGAATCCCGTCGAGTTCCGGCAGTTCCCGAGCCGATTCGCGCGCCAGCCCGATGAAGCTGTTCAGTTCGTCGACCGTGCCATACGCCTCGATCCGCAAATCGTTCTTCGCCACGCGCTGCCCGCCCACGAGGCTGGTCTGGCCGCTGTCTCCGCGCTTCGTGTAAACGCGGTTGATCGCCACCCGCGGTTCATCGAATCTGTTATCGGGCACGGGCCAGACTCCATTTCACGCCGGCGACCACGTTCAGAAACGGCGCCGGATATCCGTAGATCTCTTCATAATGCCGGTCGAGCGCGTTGCGCAGATTGCCGTAGACCGTGAGATTGCTGCGCAGCCGGTAGTTCACGTTGATACCCGTGTTGACATATCCGCCGCTCCGGAACAGGCCCGCCGAAGCGCCGTAGTTCGGTTCCACATCGAGATCGCGGCCCCGGAAGTAGCCGGTCAGGTTCACGTCGAACTTGCCGTGATGGAAGGTGACCACCGCCGAACCCGACTGCTTCGGCTCGCGCAGCAGCGGCTGGCCGAGGTAGAAATACTGCTCCACCAGACCGATGCCGCCGTTCAGTGCCAGCACGCGCGTCTCGAGCCACATGTAGTTGCCGGTCATGGACAGCCATGTCGCGGGCCGGTACTTACCGCTTACTTCCACTCCCTCCGCATTCGACTTCGCCACATTATCGGTGTAATACTGCGACAGCTCCGACAACGATCCGCCCAGCGAAACGATCAGATCGCGATAGTTGTTATGGAAGTACGTCTCATCGAGCGAAAACTGGTTCTTGAAGAAGCGCTGCTCGATGCCGATATCGTAGCTTTCCGTGCGCTCCGGCCTGAGATCCGGATTGTTGGTGAACGCCAGATCGCTTCCGCCCGGCGGACGAATTCCGGTAGCGTAGGAAGCGTGCAGGCGCATGTTCGGCTCAATCAGGTACGCGCCTGAAATGCGCGGATTCAGCCGCGAATAATCGCGCGCGGGAAAAAACGGACGCGCCGGAACGTTGTCGGCGTCCGCGGGTAGCGCGAAAGTCTGAAACAACTCCTCGCGCAGCCCGGCGTTCAGGAAGAACTTGTTCGCGAACGCGAAGTGGTTGTCGAGATAGATGCCCTCATTGTCGCGGCGCAGCGGAAAGATGTCGGCGTTGGTGTCGGTGACAAACGTGTTCTCTATTTCTTCCCGCGCGAACGTGAAACCGGTGGCCAGCGTCCAGAACGGCAGCACGCGGAAAGTGCCGCGCGCGTCGCTGTACCCGCGGATATCCTTGTTGAAGCTGTCACCGTACGGGCTGATGTAGAAGCTGTTGTTCAGATAGAAACCGGCGGTGATGTCGAGGCGCGCAGCTGAAGTGAAATCGTTCTGATAGTGCAGGCCCACCGCCGGCGTGTTGTTCTTGCTGCGGCTGATCAGATCGGGACCCGGATACAGCCCCAGCGGATTCGAACCGTAAGGGCCCGGCTCACCGACGTCGTTCGTATTGAAATTCCCGAAGAGGAAAAGACTCTGCGTGTACCAGCGGTGCTCGCCCGACAGAAACGCGTTCTGGTTGCGGTAATCGGAATTCTGCACGGGGCCGTTGGTGAGAAGGCTCGAGACGGACCCCGCCAGTCCCCAGCCGTGCGTCAGAAACGATCCGCTCAGCCCGAACCGGTTCTCGTCGTGCGTTCCGCCCTCGGCGACGAAATCGAGCGACGGTCCGTTCTCCGGCGAGCGCGTCACGAAATTCACCACGCTCCCGATCGCATAAGAACCGTACACGGCCGACTGCGGTCCGCGCGCCACATCGATCTCGGAAATGAAATCCGCCGGAATCTGCGAAAAATCGAACAGCCCGCCGTAATAAAAGCTGTTGATCGGGATGCCGTTCAGTTCCACCAGGTTGTAGTTCGACGACCCGCCGCGCACGAACAGATCGGCCACCGATCCGCGCCCGCCGCTCTGTGCGAATACCATGCCCGGCAGTTCGCGCATCAGCTCGAAAGGCTGTGCTTCATTGCGTTCGCGAATTTCGGCGCTGGTGATGATGCTCACGCCCGTACCCTGCTCGTTCGTGGGGACATCGATAGCCGATCCCTCCACGCGCACCGAATCGGAAACCGGCGCCAGTTGCAGGACGATGTTCGAAACTGCGGCGGCCACGGTCGCCATCTGGAATCCGGGCGCAGTCACCCGCAGCCGGTAATTCTCAAATACGGGCGAGACGTTGAAGTCATAATGCCCCTGATCGTCCGTGATCTGCGACACAATCACGCCGACATCGTTGACCGCGGCTACCTGCGCCCCGGCGACCGGCATCATGGACGGATCGAAAACGGTTCCCTGGATTTCCGCGGCGCGCAGAACCGCCGGAGTTGAAAAGAACAGAAGTGACGACGCAATGAGCGCCGCCGCCATCGACGTAAATGGCGTGTGCGGTTTCATATCAGGCAGCCCTCCGCTGCCGGCCTTTCCGCTTCAGCTTTGGTTACGGAAATTATTCCGCAATCACGCGGCCGGTCTCCTGACTTGCGCGTCATCGGCATCCGCTCGCCTTCCCATCCCCAAAGGACAGTGGCTTGTGAGCGGCGCCTCGGCGCTTACAGTGGCGGGGCCGTGCCGGATTTTCACCGGCTTCCCAGTACTGCGCCAGCGTGCAACTGAAGCACTCAAAGCTTAGCAAAACCCGGGAAGCGTAGAATGGCAATCAGTCGGCTGCGGCATGAAAACCATCCTTGTTGTCGACGACGAGCCGGAAATCCTGAGGCTGGTTTCCGCGATGCTGACCGCGAGCGGTTATCGCGTGCTCACCGCCGCGAACGGGGATCAGGCGCTGCGTGTTTTCTCGCACAACCCCGATATCGACCTTCTGCTGACCGACTTGGTGGCGCCTGGCATGAGCGGCCCCATGATCGTCGACCAGATCGCCGCGCGCCGGCCCGACATCAAGGTCCTTTTCATGAGCGGCTACAACGGCACTCAGGTCGTGCAGCGTTACGTCGTGGAGCAGGGTTACTCCCTGATTGTGAAGCCGTTCACCATGCATCAGCTTTCTGAAAAACTCAGAACCCTCCTCAGCGACGGCCCTTCGCTGAGATAAGCTGACAACAGGGCAGCTTGTCGCCGTTTTCCCGCCTTTTTCCGACACTCGCGGTTTTCAGCCTCCTGACAGCGCTCGCTGGCTGCGATGCGAAGCCGCCGGCGGCGCCCGCGATCGGCCATGCTTACGCCGGCCCCGCCACGCTCAGCCTGCATCAGGAGATCGATTCCAAATCCCCCACCGTGGCCACGGCCCATCACGGCGACCGGCTCGAAATAGTCGCCCAGCGCCGTCGCTGGTACCGCGTGCGGACGGCCGCCGGCGCCGAAGGCTGGACCAGCGATCGTGAACTCCTCGACTCCGCCCAGATGCGGCGTCTCAAGGCACTGGCCGCCGAAACCAACGGTCTGCCGTCGCAGGGTGTGGCGACGACTTTCAGCGCCCTCAACGTGCACACCGAACCGTCGCGCCAGTCACCCAGCTTCGTGCAGATGAAGGAGCACGAAAAGGTGGACGTGATCGCACACCGGTTGTCCTTGCGCGGCGCGGCGCTCGAAAAACGCGAACTGGTGCCCCCGCGCCCGAAGGTCGAAAAAAAATCGAAGGAGAACGATAAGAAGTCGAAGATCCCGGCTCCGCCCGCCCCACCCGCGCCGCCGCCGCCGGCCGACTGGAAAGAACTTTCGAAGCAGGGCGAGCCGCCGCCCGATGAAACCGAAACGCCGCACGGCCCCGTCGACGACTGGACGCTGATTCGCGCCGGAAACGGCCAGAGCGGCTGGGTGCTGACCAGCTCTCTCTATATGGCGATTCCCGACGAAGTCGCCCAATACGCGGAAGGGCATCGCATCACTTCTTATTTCTCCATCGGCAAGGTCCGCGACGGTGATATACAGAAGGACATCTGGCTGTGGACCACTTCGGAGGGCCTCGGCGAAGATCATGATTTCGACGGTTACCGCGTTTTCACCTGGAGCGTACGCCGCCATCGTTATGAAACGGCCTTCATTCAGCGGCGTGAGCGCGGTTTCTTCCCTGTGCTGGCGAAGCCGGGCGAGTTCTCCGTTTGTCTCGAGCAACCGGATGGCTCCCGCGTCAGAAAGATGTTCAGACTACTGGATACCTCGGTACGGGCGGCGGGCGCCACCGGCTGTATGAAAACGGCGGAAGAGGAAGTCGCGGCGCAGAGCCTGATCGACACCCCCGCGACGGCGGAAAGGCAAAGCTCCGGCAAAAGCCTCGCCGCGCGCCTGAAGGCAAAAGTCAGATCGTTGTTCGGAAAGTGATAGCCCGGAAAGTGATAACTTCACACCATGGGTAAGTTTCTGCTCGGCCTCCTGACAGGCTTCGTCGTGACGATTCTGATTTTTGTCATCGCGGGCTTCGCGATCGCGTCGCTGCGAACCAAAGCGCCGGCCGTGGCAGATGGCTCAACGCTCATTCTCGAGCTCACCGGCGACGCTCCCGAGGCGCCCTCTTTCGATTATTCGGTGCTTCCGGTCCTTCAGAACCGTACACCGGTAACGGTCGAAGAACTGTGGGCCTCGCTGCGTCACGCCGCCGCGGATTCGCGCATCAAGGCCGTTATTTTCGAGCCCTCCGGCGCGAGTGTCGGATGGGCCAAGATGCAGGAAATCCGCAGCGATCTCGAACAGTTCCGCAAATCGGGTAAGCCGCTCATCGCCTACCTCAAGGCGCCTAACACGCGCGATTACTACATGGCGACCGCGTGTTCGAAAATCTACATGCAGCCCGCGGACCGGCTCGATCTCAAGGGCGTCGCCCTCGAGCTGATGTACTTCAAAAACACGCTCGACAAGCTCGGCGTCAAAGTGGATGTCGAGCACGTCGGCAAATACAAAGATTACGGAGACCAGTTCACGCGCGCCTCGATGAGCCCCGAGACCCATGAAGTGATGTCCGGCCTCGCCGACGAACTGTACGCCGATCTGGTGCGCACCATCGCCAAGGGCCGGAACAAGAGCGAAGACACGATTCGCGCCGTGATTGACGACGGGCCGTTCCTCTCCAAACAGGCGCTGGCAAAAGGCCTCGTGGACGAGCTCCGCTACGAGGACCAGGTGCTCGGTGAACTGAAAACAACGCTGAAACAGGCCGAAATCAAAAAAATCAGCGAGCACGATTACGCCAACATCGCCGACACCTCAGCCATCGGCGGCGACAAAATCGCGTTCGTGGTCGGCGAAGGCTCTATCTCTCGCGGCGACTCGGAAACCTCCACCGGGAACGGCCTCGAATCGGAAGCCTTCGACAAAATGCTCAACAAGGTTGCCAACGACACCACGATTAAAGGCGTCATTGTGCGAATCGATTCGCCGGGCGGCGAGGTCACCGCCTCAGATGACATGTGGCGCGCCATGAACGAACTCCACAAGAAGAAGCCCGTCGTCATCTCGATGTCAGACGACGCCGCATCCGGCGGTTATTACATGGCGATGTCGGGCGACACGATTATTGCCTATCCGGGGACGATCACGGGCTCCATCGGCGTCGTTTTCGGTAAGCCCGACCTGCACGGGCTTTATGACAAGCTCGGCGTCACCAAAGATTTCGTCAGCAGGGGTCGCTTTGCTCTGATCGAATCCGATTACGCTTCGCTCTCGGATGCCGAACGGGCCAAGCTGCGCGAAGCCATCGATATCGATTACGAGGATTTCGTCGCCAAGGTCGCCGCGGCGCGCCGGAAGCCGGTTTCCGCCATCGAACCGATTGCGCAGGGCCGCGTTTGGCTGGGCGATCAGGCTAAGGCAAACGGTCTCGTCGACGAACTCGGAGGCCTGGACCGGGCCATCGAAGTGATCAAGGCGAAATCGGGAATTGCCGCCTCGGGCAAGGTGAATCTGGTGCTTTACCCCGCGAAGCGAAGCCTGTTCGAACTCCTTCTGAAGACCAACGTGGATTCCGACGCCGATGCGCTCCTTTCGGGAGTCGGACTCGCGCCCCTTCGTGCCGCATGGCACGACGCCGGCCTGCGTGTCTGGATGCGCGGCGGCATGCTGCGCATGCTCCCCTTCACGATTCAAATTCAGTAACGCACTTTTTCTACGATTCCTGTCGTCAGACTCTTGCCTCGGCATGAGACCTTGCGGCATATTGAATGCAGTACGTCCGAACCCGATGTAAAGAGCATCTAATCCGGGGCTTTCGCTTCTTCGCCGGCTGGCGTCGGCGAATGCCGTCATGATGTGCAGCGCATTCGGGCCGAGAGCACGACATGGCGGAGAATTTCTTCTACTTCACGGACCTCCTCGGCCTTCCGGTCTACGACCTGAAGCAGCGCCTCATCGGCCGTGTCCGCGATGCCGCTCTGGTGCCTCTCATTCATCCCGCCCGCATCGATCGCTACCTCGTGGGCGCGGGGTCTTCGTGGCTCTCCATTCGTTACGACCAGATTTCAGCCATCTCGCTGAACGGCATCCAGCTCTCGAACGAAAAGCTCTACCCTTATCACTCCGACGAATACATGCTGCGCATCCAGCGCGATCTGCTCGATCAGCAGATCATCGATGTCAATGGGCGCAAGGTCGTGCGCGTCACCGATGTCAGCCTGGAAAAAACCATGGGCGAGCACGAATCTCTGATGATCCTCGAAGTGGACGTTGGCGTACGCAGCATTCTGCGCCGTCTGCTGCAGGGCGTCGTGCCCCGCCGCTGGATTCGCCGCCTGCAGCAGCCCATTTCACCCAACTCCATCCGCTGGGAGTTCTGTAATATCGTCGAAGCCGACCCGCTGCGGCGTCTTCGCCTCAACATCTCGAACGACAAACTGGAGCGCCTGCACCCGGCGGATCTGGCCGACATCGTCGAGGAACTCGGTCCCGCCGAGCGTGAAGCCATCTTCGAAACCATGGACAGCGAAGTCGCGGCCGAGACGCTGTCGGAGATCGATCCCGAAATGCAGGCCGACATTCTCGAGTCTCTCGAACCGGAAGTGGCCGCGGATATCGTCGAGGAAATGTCTCCGGACGAAGCTGTCCACGCGCTTTCCGAACTGGAGGATGAAACCACGGCCGAGATCCTGGAGGAGATGGAGAAGGAACCGCTCTCGGAAGTGAAAGAGCTGTTGGAATACGAAGAAGGCACGGCGGGCGGCATGATGAACACCGAAGCCATCGTCCTGCCGGAAGAAACGACGCTCACCGCGGCCCTGCTGAGTCTCCGCGAGCACGAAGATCTGCTCGAAAACACCCACGTGCTCTTTCTCGCAAACGAAGTCGGCCGGATCACCGGCGCGGTACCGCTCGCGCGGTTATTTCTGGCGGACGGTTCGACACATCTGCGCGAGCTCTCGGGCGACCCGCTCATCTCCATCAAAGCCGACGAAAAGGAAAATAAAGTCACCGAGCTGTTCGACAAATACAACCTCCTGGCCCTGCCGGTGGTTGACGACGACGGTTCGCTGGCGGGCGTGATTACCGCCGACGACGTCATCTCGCTCTTGCGCCAGCGCTAGATTAGTGGGGCCAGGCATTCCTGCCTGCCGCCGGTTTCCACCCGGCGCCTCCCCGGCAACCACGAAAGCGACTGGCGTCGCGTGCACGGTGCCCGCGATAAACTTCCTGATGTTGAAACCGATCCGCCGCGTCGCCGTCCTCGGAGCCGGGACCATGGGTTCGCGCATCGCCGCGCACCTCGCCAACGCGCAGATTCCTTCGCTCCTGCTCGATGTGTCGCGGGAAGCCGCCCGGAATGGTGTCGAAGCTGCCATGAAAGGACGTCCCGGCGCGTTCTTCGTTCACGAGGCGGCCGGGCTCGTCACCACAGGCGCCTTCGCTGAAGACCTCGAAAAGATATCGGAATGCGGCTGGATCATCGAGGCTGTCACGGAAAATCTCGCCATCAAGCGCGGCCTCTACGCTCGCGTGATACCGCTGCGATCGCCGGGAACGATCGTCTCGACCAACACCAGCGGCATCCCGCTGGCGCAGATCGTGGAAGGTTTCCCCGAAGAATTTCGCCGCCACTTCCTCGGTACGCATTTCTTCAATCCGCCCCGATATCTGCATCTGGTCGAGGTCATCCCGGGAGCGGACACTGAACCGGAGATCGTTTCGTTCATCGCCGATTTCTGCGATCGCCGGCTCGGCAAGGGAGTGGTGCACTGCAAAGACACCCCCAACTTCATAGCGAACCGTATCGGCGCGTTCTTCGGCTCCACTGTCCAGCGCCTCACCGTAGAGCACGATCTCACCATCGAGGAAGTCGACGCCCTGACCGGCCCGCTGATCGGTCTGCCGAAGAGCGCCAGCTACCGGCTGCTCGATATCGTCGGTATCGATGTCTGGGAGCACGTCACGAAGAATCTCTATGACGCGGTGGCGCACGATCCTTTCCGCGAACAGTTCCGCATCGAGCCCTTTGTCGCGGAGATGATCCAGCGCGGCTGGCTCGGCGACAAGCGCGGCCAGGGATTCTACAAGCGCGTCGGCAAGGATCGCGAGATCCATGCGCTCGATCGCAAGACGTTCGAATACCACCCTGCGGATAAGCCGCGCTTCGCCTCGCTCGAGACCATACGTAGAATTGAACCGCTCGCCGCCCGCCTGCAGGCACTTGTGGCGCTCGACGACAAGGCGCTCGATAACAAAGCCGGCCACTTCCTCTGGCAGCTGATCAGCGAGCACATCCGCTATGCCGCCCAGATGGTGCCCGAAATTTCCGACCGCATCGTCGAGATCGATCGCGCCATGCGCTGGGGCTACGCGAATGAGCTCGGCCCGTTCGAAATATGGGATGCGCTCGGCTTCGAAAGCACCGCGCGCCGCATCGCGCTCGAAGGCCGGGAACTGCCCGAGCGCATCCTGCGCATGCTGGGAAGGCCCGGGTCGAACGAAGTTTCCTTCTACCGTGCCGCCGATGCCTGGAAAATGCCGCGCACAGAGTATTTCGATCTCGGCTCCGGTGACTTCAAAGAGCTGGAAGCGCGTCCCGGCGTCACTGTCCTGACCGACCTCAAGCGTGCCCGCGGTGTGGTGAAATCCAACCCGGGCGCTTCCCTGATCGATCTCGGCGACGGCGTCCTCTGCTGCGAGTTTCACAGCAAGGCGAACGCGATGGGTGAGGACATCCTGCAGATGGTGCGCGCGGGTCTGGCAGAACTCGAAGCGAATTTCGAAGCCATGGTGATCGGCAACCAGGGCGATAATTTTTCCGCCGGCGCCAATCTGATGATGGTACTGCTCACGGCGCAGGAGCAGGAGTGGGACGAACTCGATGCGGCAGTGCGGGCGTTTCAGCAGATGAACATGTCGCTGAAATATGCGGCGAAGCCCGTCGTGGCAGCGCCGTTCGGAATGGCGCTGGGTGGCGGCTGCGAACTTGCCCTGCACTGCCGGCGCCTGCAGGCTTCAGCTGAACTTTACATGGGGCTGGTCGAAGTCGCCGTGGGCGTGATACCGGCGGGCGGCGGCTGCAAGGAGATGCTGCTGCGCTCACACGACATCAAAAAGGTCTTTGAGCAGATCGGCTTCGCAAAGGTGTCGGCGAGCGCGGCCGAAGCGCGGCACTTCCACTACCTGCGCGACGGCGACGCCATCTCGATGAATCCGGAGCGCCTGATCGACGACGCCAAACAGCTGGCGCTCTCCCTTGTGCCCGGATATGCGAGCGGCACGCCGCGCCACGACATCACGGTTTCGGGCGACGAAGGTTTTGCCCTGATGAAGATGGGTGTCTGGATGGCGCGGCAGGGCGGATACATATCGGACTACGATGCCGTCATCGGAGAAAAACTGGCCTTCGTGCTGAGTGGCGGCCGGCTGACCGGCACGCCGAAAGTTTCCGAGCAGTACATCCTCGATCTGGAACGCGAAGCATTCCTGAGTCTTTGCGGCCGCAGCGAGACGCAGCAACGAATTCAGCACATGCTGAAAACCGGCAAGCCCCTCCGCAACTGAAATTATGTACCGCCGGTGGTCTTGCCACCGGTGCTTTCCGGTCTATTCCAGCGCTTTCCCGCCTTCCTTCAGATGCACGCCCGACAGTTTCCTGCGTCGCGATTCAGTCATCAGGAAGACCAGTTTGTGCGCGGCGGTTGCGTAACTCAGACCTGCGGCGCGAATATTCGAGATGCAGTTGCGATCCGCGTCCGTCAGGCCAGCCCGAGGATTCCAGCTCAGATAAATGCCGAGACTGTCGGGAGAACTCATCCCCGGACGCTCACCGATCAGCACCACGGCAAGGGCGGCTCCGATGCATTCGCCGATCTCGTCGCCGATTGCGACGCGCCCCTGTCTCGCGACCACGAACGGCGCGAAACTCCAGTCGGCACGAGTAATCAGACCGAGCGTCGCTTCGATCACTGGCGCCGCGTGCTGCTGTACCGCGCGTGCGGACAACCCATCCGCAATCACGAACACAGCGTCGAACCGCCCCTTGCGGCTTGATACTGCTTCACGTGATGCATCGTCGAGGCGCCGTCCCAGATCGGGCCGCAGCACATATGCCGCACGATCCGGCGCCGCGCTCTGCACGGTCACAGCCGGGTATTTCAGATCGAGCCGCAGCGACGCCACATCCAGCTCAGAGTGCACCGCTTCCCTTGCCCGTGCGTGCGCCAGCTGAAGTGCCAGCTGTTCGCGAGTCGTCAGGCTGTTGCCCGCGCGGCCCAGTCCCACCCGCGCGGTAGTGAAATCGCGCAGCGTCTTACTGGGGAGATCTGTCATATTCATGACGTCAGCAGCGCCATCGCGCCCGGCAACTCCGCTTGGCGCGTCTGCATCCAGGCTTCGAATTCCGGCGCAGGCCGCAAGCTCAGTATCCGCCGCAGGTAAAGCGCATCATGAAACGACGTGCTCTGATAATTCAGCATAATGTCGTCTCCGCCCGGCACCCCCATGATGTAGTTCACCCCCGCCGCGCCCAGCATCGTCAGGATCGTGTCCATGTCATCCGCATCCGCCTCTGCGTGATTCGTGTAGCAGACATCGCACCCCATCGGCAAACCCAGCAGCTTCCCGCAGAAGTGATCTTCCAGCGCCGCGCGCAGAATCTGCTTGCCGTCGTACAGATATTCCGGGCCGATGAAACCAACCACCGTGTTCACCAGCAGCGGATTCAGATGGCGCGCCACCGCATAAGCGCGGGCCTCGCACGTCTGCTGATCCACGCCATGGTGCGCATTCGCCGACAGCGCACTGCCCTGGCCGGTTTCGAAGTACATGACGTGCTCGCCCCCGCGCTTCAGTTCGAGCGCCTGCGCGCGGGCTTCGCGCAGCATCGCCAGATCGACACCGAACGACCGGTTGGCCGCCGCAGTTCCAGCGATTGACTGGAACACCAGATCGACGGGCGCGCCCCGGCGTATCGCCTCCATTTGTGTAGTGACGTGTGCCAGTACGCAGTTCTGCGTCGGAATTTCGAACATCGTGCGGATATAGTCCAGCATTCGCGTCAGATTCACGACACCGTCAACATTGTCGGAAACGGGATTAATCCCGATCACGGCATCGCCGCTGCCGTAGCTAAGGCCGTCGATGATGCTTGCCGCGATGCCGGCGGGGTCGTCGGTCGGATGATTCGGCTGCAGCCGCGTGGAAAGGCGTCCGCGCAGTCCCAGCGTATTGCGGAATCGCGTGACCACGCGAATTTTCCCTGCCGCCGTCACCAGGTCCTGCAGGCGCATGATCTTCGACACCGCGGCGGCCATCTCCGGCGTGATGCCTGGGGCGAGCGCTGCCAGCAAATCCCCCGACGCGGAATCGCTCAGCAGCCAGTCGCGGAAATCGCCCACACACATCGCTGCGACCGGCGCGAATGCGGCCGCGTCGTGCCCGTCGATGATCAGACGCGTGACCTCGTCCTCTTCATAAGGCACCACGGTTTCCGAAAGAAAGGTGGAAAGCGGCAGGTCGGCCAGTGCCATCTGCGCCCTGACCCGCTCCTCCGGCGACGCGGCCGCGATCCCAGCCAGTTCATCTCCTGAACGCGCTGGTGTCGCCTTCGCCAGCAGCGTCTTCAGGTCCATGCAGAACACTCTAGAACATCTGTATCTGTGAGACATTTGAATAGCAGGAAATGACAGACGCAGTCATCGTCGATTGCCTTCGCACCCCCGTCGGAAAAGCCCCGCGCGGCGCACTTCGCCACACCCGGCCCGACGATCTCGCCGCCACCGTCGTACGCGCCCTGCTTGCCCGCTATCCCGAGGTCCCCAAAGACGACGTCGAGGACGTGGTTCTCGGCTGTGCGATGCCCGAGGCCGAATCCGGCAGCAACATGGCGCGCATGGTGGCGCTGCGCGCGGGCCTGCCCGTTACAACCACAGGCGTCACGATAAACCGCTTCTGCAGTTCCGGCCTGCAGGCGATCGCGATGGCCTCCGACCGCATTCGCGCGGGTGGCGCGCACATCCTGATTGCGGGCGGCAGTGAATCAATGAGCATGATCCCGATGGCCGGCAACAAACCCGCGCCCAATCCCTGGTTCGTCGACCATTACCCGCAGGTCTACATCAATATGGGCCTGACCGCCGAAGAGGTCCAGCGCAAATATAAGATCTCGCGCGAAGACGCCGACGCGTTTTCCTATCGCAGCCATCAAAACGCCCTGCGCGCCCAGGCGGAGGGCCTGTTTAACGATGAGATTGTGCCTGTGAACTTGGCGACGGCTTCGCTGAACGGCGCCGGCTCGAAGCCGGTTCACACCGAAACTGTTCTTAACCAGGACGAAGGTCCGCGCGCAGACACCTCTATCGAGGCCCTTGCCAAACTGAAGCCGGTCTTCCATGCACACGGCGCGGTCACGGCCGGCAATTCCTCGCAAATGTCCGACGGTGCTGCGGCTGCGCTCGTGATGTCCGCGGCGAAAGCGCATCAGCTCGGCCTCAAACCGAAAGCCCGGCTGGTCAGTTTTGCCACCGCGGGTGTGCCTCCCGAAATCATGGGAATCGGCCCCGTGGTCGCGATCCCAAAGGCGCTGGCGCTGGCTGGCCTGAAGCTGCGCGACATCGGCATCATCGAACTCAACGAGGCATTCGCCGCCCAGGCGCTGGCCGTCATCCGCGCCGCCGGGCTGGATCCGGAGATCGTGAATGTGAACGGCGGCGCCGTCGCACTCGGCCATCCCCTCGGCTGCACCGGCGCGAAGCTGATTGCGACCATCCTGCGCGAAATGGAGCGCCGCCACGCGCGGTACGGGCTCGTCACCATGTGCGTGGGCGGCGGTCAGGGCGCGGCCGGCGTTTTCGAAAGCATCTGAACTATGGCAACCGCACTGAATACTCCAGTCGTTGGCGGCGCATTCCTCATTCAGGACCAGTCCCCGCATGACGTTTTCACCCCGGAAGATCTCACCCCGGAGCACCACGACATCGCGCGCACCGCCCGCGACTTCTTCGACAGAGAAGTTCGGCCGCACATCGAAGAAATGCAGCACGGCAATTTCGACATCGCGGTCGAACTGCTGCGCAAAGCCGCGGCGCTCGGGCTCGAATCCATCCTTACGCCGGAGCGCTACGGCGGCATGGAACTCGATCTCACCTCGATGATGGTGGTTGCCGAGCAGTTCGCGCGGGATGGTTCCTTCGGCGGCTGGCAGGGTGCGCACGCGGGCATCGGCACCCTGCCGCTGCTGCTTTTCGGAACCGAAGCGCAGAAGCAGAAGTATCTTCCCCGCCTCTCCAGCTGCGAGTGGATCGCATCATTCTGCCTCAGCGAACCGCAGGCCGGCTCCGACGCGCTCGCCGCCAAAACCCGCGCGGACCTTTCACCAGACGGCACGCACTACATCCTTAACGGCCAGAAGATGTGGATCACCAACGGCGGCAAAGCCGACTTCTTCACCGTGTTCGCGAAAATTGGCGGCGAACAGTTTTCCGCATTTCTCGTCGAGCGTTCTTTCCCCGGCGTCTCCCATGGCGCGGAAGAAAAGAAGATGGGCATCAAGGGCAGTTCCACCACGCCGGTCTTCTTCGATAACGTCCCCGTGCCTGTCGAAAACCTGCTCGGCGAAGCCGGCCGCGGCCACATCATCGCCCTGAACATCCTGAATATCGGGCGGCTCAAGCTCGGCGGTTTCGCTTCCGGCGCCGCGAAGAACGTGCTGCAGATCTCGATTGCCTACGCCAAAGACCGCAGGGCTTTCGGCACCACCATCTCCACCTTCGGCCTGATCCAGCACAAGCTCGCCGAAATGGCGATCCGCATTTACGCCGTCGAATCCATGACCTGGCGCGTGGAAGGTCTGATCCACGGGCATCTGGGAGGTTTTTCGTGGGATGATCCCGCCGCTCCGCACCGCCTCATGAAAGCGGTCGAGGAGTTCGCCGCCGAAAGTTCCATCATCAAGGTCACCGCCACCGAAATGCTCGACTACGTTGTCGACGAAGGCGTGCAGATTCACGGCGGATACGGCTACCACCAGGATTACGCGGTCGAGCGCGCCTATCGCGATTCGCGCATCAACCGCATCTTCGAAGGCTCGAACGAAATCAACCGCCTGCTCATCACCGGCATGATGTTGAAACGCGCGCAGCAGGGGCGTCTCGGTCTGGTCAAGGCGGCAAAGAGCCTCATGGACGAAGTGCTGGCCGGTCCGTCCGGCGCTGGCAGTCTCATCGCAAACGCCAAAAAAATCGGCTTGTTGCTCCTGTCGGTCGCCTTCGAAAAATACGGTACCGAGCTCGATAAGCAGCAGGAGGTCGTAGCCGGAATTTCCAACGTCATCATGGAGGCTTTCGCGATGGAGTCCGGGCAGCTTCGCGCGCAGAAGAATTCCATCGCCGCCGACATCTGCGCGGTTCTGCTTCCGGATGCCATGGGCCGCATTGAAGCGTTCGCCCGCCCCGTGCTCGCGGCCTGTTCCGCAGGCGATGCGCTTCGGACCAACCTCGCCATCCTGCGCCGTTTCGCGAAGTTCGAACCCCCCGATTCCATCGCGCTGCGCCGGCGCATCGCCGCGCGCCTGCTCGAAGCTGGCCGATACGTCGTGTGACACGTGCCGTGACTCCGCGCGTGATCCTCACCGTCGGCCTGCCTGGCTCCGGCAAGTCGACCTATCTGGCGCAGCTCGGTGCGCACGCCATTTCGAGCGATGCCATCCGGCTGCAGCTGGCCGATGACGAAACCGATCAGACCATCCACGGCCGCGTGTTTGCCACCGCCCGGTATCTCCTGCGCCAGCGCCTCGACCTCAAGCGGCCTGCCACGTATATCGATGCGACGAATCTCACGCGGAAAGACCGCAGACAATTCATCGCGATCGCACAGAAACACGCCTGCCTGGCCGAAGCCGTCTATTTCGATGTCCCGCTCGAAGTCTGCAAAGCGCGTAATGCGGCGCGCGCGCGTCTGGTCCCCGAAGCAATCATGGACACCATGGCCGCAAAACTGCAGCCGCCGACGCTCGACGAAGGTTTCAGCCGGATTGAAGTCGTGCCATACCTTCCCGAAAAATCTCCGTCGGAGTCAGCAGGCTGACGACCAGGTAACCGGACTTTTCGAAATCGTAGAAATACCCGGGCTGCACCAGAACGTTGTGTTCGCGCAGCAGACGCAGCTCAGCCCCTTCCTCCTGCGCGTCCTGCTGAGAAATGACAACGGCGTACCACCCGGCTTCCACCCCCGGCGTTCGCAAGCCGGACTCGCCCAGATACGCGAGGTTCGAACGCAGCCGTTCCCCGATCTGGCTTTGCACCGGCTTCCTCAGTTCGAGCAATGACGGCAGCGCGCACTGCACCGGAGTTCCCGCCGACAGATACGTATCGGCGATGATTTCCAGACGCTCCAGCGCCTCCCGAACCTGATCCCCTGGACCGCTCGCAACCATCCAGGCCAGTTTCATCTGCGGCAGCCCGACGGTCTTCGAAAGCCCGTTCAGCGTGAAGGTCAGCGTTTCATCCAGACCCTGCAGCGTCAGCACGCTGTCGGGCGCCGGATCGAGCAGGTAGTCGCGAAACACTTCGTCCGCGATGATCGGCAGCCCGAACGCGGCCAGTTCCCCCAGTTCGTGCCGCCGCAGAAAATGCCCCGTGGGGTTGTTGGGATTTACCAGAATAATCGCCCGCGTCTTTTCATCGATGGCGCGCTCCAGCGTGTGGAAGTCGATGAACCAGCCGTGGTCATGGAACAACCCATAGTGCCGCACCTCGACCGACTCGAGCGCCGCCAGATAATCGAACAGCGGATAAGACGGCCGCGGCACCAGTACGTTGTCGCCGGGATCGCAAAGCAGTTTGAACAGCCACGAATAGGCCTCGCTCGTACTGGCCGTCATCACCACGCGATCGAAGGGCGCGCCGTACTCCCGCGCGATCGTTTCGCGCGCCGCCGGCATCCCGAACGGCTCCGGTTCATAGCGCGCCGCTGCGTCCGACGCCAGGCTCGCAAGAAATCCCGCCGGATACGCGATCCCCGCGTGCGTCGGGTTGGACTCCGTGAGATCGAGAATGCGTTCGCCCTTCCCGCGTTTGGCACGCAGAAGCTCGGTCAGGGCGTTGGGCCGCATCTCCCGCGGCAGCCTGGCTGAAAACCTCATGGTGTACAGAAATCTCCCGAAGCAATTAGCTCGCCCGAAGGCGCATGGCTGTACCGGTAAATCCACGCGCGGCCCAGCGGCGTCTCGATGGGGACGCGCTCGAAATCCGCGCCCTCGTATTCGTCAAGCACCGCCAGCGTTGCCTTCGGATCGTTCAGCCGGAACACCTCGCCGCGCACTTCACCCGCGGGTTCCGGTCTCCAGGCCGGATAATGCTGCACCCGGTAGATCGACCCCGCCACCGTCGTGACGCCGAGCAATTCCCCCTGCGACCGCAGCAGTCGCGCATACTCATTCTCAAACTCGCTCCGCAGCGTCCCGTACACAAACAACCGGTCCATCCCTCGTATAGTAGTGCCTGATGCCGGAAAATCCCCCATCCCCGGTCACCGCGGCCCTCCTCGAAGAGTTGCGCCGACTGGCCCGCCAGCTTTCGCCGGAAGAGGCTCCGGCCACGGTCTTCAGCGCGTGACCATCGCAGAAGCCGCACGCAAACTCCGCGCGCGCCAGGCCTCATCGCTTGAACTGACCCACGAATCCCTGCGCCGCATTCGCGAACAACAGCCCCGTCTGAACGCTTTCATCACGATCACCGAAGATCTCGCGCTTGAACAGGCGCTCCGCGCCGACGACGACTTTGCGCGCGGCATCGACCGCGGCCCGCTCCAGGGCATTCCCTACGCACTCAAAGATAACTTCGCCACGCGCGGCATCCCGACTACCTGCGGCTCGCGCATCCTTGCCGATCGTTTGCCGGACCACGACGCCGCGGTCTACACAAAACTCATCGCTGCCGGAGCCGTACTCACCGGCAAGACCGGCATGCACGAATTCGCCTACGGCATCACCAGCAGCAATTCCAGTTTCGGCGACATCCGCAATCCCCACGATCCCGCCCGCATCCCCGGCGGCTCGAGCGGTGGCTCAGGCGCTGCTGTCACCGCGGACCTGGTCTTTTTCGCGATGGGCACCGACACCGGTGGCTCAATCCGCGTACCGGCCTCCTACTGCGGCTGCGTGGGTTTTAAGCCGGCGTATGGAACGCTGAGTCTCGATGGCGTTTTCCCCCTCGGATTCAGCCTCGACACTGTCGGTCCCCTCACGCGCTCTGCCGGCGACGCCGCGCTGGTCATGAAAGCACTGACGGAATTCGGTGCGCCGCGCGATTCCCTCCAGTCACGCCGCATCGGCGTCCCGCGAAACTTCTTCAACGAGAGAGTGGCCCACCCCGTCGCGGCCGCTTATGACGACGCCCTCCGCCACGCCCAGCGGCTTGGTTGCCGTCTGGTCCCCGTCACCGTCCCCGATCCCGCCGAACTCAACACCGTCGGCAGAGTCATCCTGCTCAGCGAGGCGTCCGCAGTCCTCCAGCGCTGGCTGGAACGCCGCAGCGAATTCGGCGCGGACGTCCTCGCCCTCGTCGAGCAGGGCCGGCTTGTCCCAGCCACCGACTACATCGACGCTCAGCGCCTGCGAAAGGTCCATCAGTCGCGCTGGGCAAGCATCTGGGAGGATGCCGACGTCGTTTTCACCCCGACAACTCCGGTTCAGGCGCCGCTGATCGGGCAGTCCGATGTGGATGGCGAGGACGTGCGCCTTGCCTCGACACGGTTCGTTCGTCCGTTCAATGTGCTGGGCATTCCTGCGCTTTCCATTCCGTTGAGTACTGGTAATCTGCCTGTCGGCCTGCAACTCGTTGGTCCCCGCGGCAGCGAGCCGGAACTCCTTTCTCTGGGTCAACAGCTCTCAAATTGATCGCTGAAGTTTCGCCCCAAAAGCCTTGACAAAACGCATAGTACTAAATTGTTTTACGTATATTTACTTACCGACCTTTGCCGGATATTCCAAAAATGGAATTCGCTCTTATTCTGTAGATTGTAACCGATTGTTTCAAAACGGTTTATCCGGAGGGGGAATGGCTAGTCAGGTGCTTCCATTCCGCACATGAACGTAACGGTTACCACCATAAACCGGCTTACTCGCGCCTACTTTCCGCGCTTGAGCCACATCCTCCTGCTCGCCGCGATTGCGCTTACGTGCCTTCAGGCACAGGACATCACCAAGGGTTCTGTCGCTGGCGTCGTGAAAGACAGCAGCGGCGCTGTAATACCCGCGGCGAACGTCAAGTTGAGCACGCCTACCGGAGATCGGACCACGACAACGAATGCGGGCGGCGACTACAGCTTTCTAAATCTAAATCCAGGACCTGGATACAAAGTAACGGCCGAAAAGACCGGATTCGCTCCCGCCAGCGTGGACAATCTGTCGATCGGCATCAACCAACAGGTTACGCAGGATCTCACCCTGGCGGTCGGCACTACCGCAACGACCGTCAACATTACTGAGGCCACCAGCGCCATCGACCTCAGCACCACTACCATCGGCGCTAACATTAACGAAGATCTGTACCGCAACGTTCCGGTAGGCCGCAACATTTCAGCGGTCATGGCGATGTCCCCCGGCGTGAAAGACAGCGGACTCGCCGGTGCCGGGAACCCCTCGATCAACGGCGCGTCAGGTCTCGAAAACGAATACATCATCAACGGCGCGGATACCACCGACCCCGGTTTCGGCGGCTTCGGTACATACAGCCGTAATTACGGTTCTCTCGGCAATGGCATCAATTTCGACTTTGTGCAGGAAGTTCAGGTGCAGACGGGCGGCTTTGAAGCTCAGTACGGCGAAGCCCTTGGTGGCGTTGTCAACGTCGTAACAAAGAGCGGCACCAACGATTTTCACGCTGACGTCTACGGGTACCTCCAGCCCCTGCAGTTCGAGGCTGAACGCAACAATCCCCTCCCGGTTGTTACTGCGTATAAGCGCGACTACTTACAGCATCAGGCCACTCTCGATTACGGCGCGGATGCCGGCGGCCGCATTCTGAAGGACAAGCTGTTTTTCTACGGCGGTATCAACCCGCTGCGAAATACCACCTATGAACGCGCGGATGTGAGCTACAACAACTACGCCTTGGGGGTTATTCCTCTCAAGCGATTCGCTCTCGACTACACAGGAAAGGTCAACTGGAACATCGGTGCGAAGCATCAACTGGAAGGTTCAGTCTTTGGCGACCCGTCGCACACGCCCATTCAGTATCAGGGCAATATCGCCACGACCAAGGCTGTCGGGGGGGCCTACGTGCCCGACACCAGCACTGAGAGCAAACTGGCGTACGGTACCCGGACCACCACCGGTCGTTACAACGGAACTTTAACTCCGAACTGGGTTCTCACGGTCAACTACAGCTACTACTACAATAATTTGACCGAAACCCCCCTCCACAACGGCTACGAAATCATCGACCAGACTACACCCACTCAGTTCACCTACGGTGGTGTCGGAGCGCTCGAAGCCACAATCTCCAAGGTGAATCAAATGTCGGCTGCCAGCACGCATGTGTTCCGCTTTCTCGGCAGCCACACGCTGAGCTACGGCTACCAGTTCACCGACGACAAGTACAGCGACATTCAGGACTACACTGGCGCACCTTTCGTTCTGCCGAACGTTAAAGAACTCGGTCCCGCTGCCGGGCAGACCGTTTATGGCGCGGAGTTTATCCGCGAACACGAGAATCCGAATGATCCGAACTCACCGATCGTTCTGAACTTCACCCGCGGTCTTTACTCGAGCCCGTTCATCAACACCGACACTCGCTATCAGGCGGGTTTCGTCCAGGATGCGTGGAGTTTCGGCAAGTGGACCCTCAAGCCCGGACTGCGTTTCGAGGAGCAGGGCATTTACGGTACCCAGTCGCACTATGTCTTCTCGCATAACTGGGCGCCGCGGATCGGTGTCATTTACGACCTGTTCGCAAACCATAAGACCAAACTCGATGCCAGCTTCGGTCAGTTTTATGAAAAGATACCTCTCGACATCGCCGTCCGCGCTCTCAGTTACCAGCTGAGCATCACCGGGGCGCTCTATCAGGATCCCGGTCCCGGCAACCAGCCGAATCTGTCAGCCAGCAATTACATACCAGGCGGCAGCATCGCGTTCCAGGGTGATCCGTCGCTTCTTGAAAACGTCGCTGCCGGAACCCGCGCCCAGCTGCAGAACGAAGTGACAGCCGGAATCGAGCATGAGTTCGCTCACAATCTGACGGTCACAGGCCGTTTCGTTTACCGCGATCTTCGCCGCGCCATCGAAGATATGTCGGGCATCAACGTGACCCAGGCTCTCAACGGGGTGCCGCAGCTGTACGTGGTTGGCAATCCGAACAAGGGTCTGGATATATTCCAGAACGTGACCGCCTGCACTTCGGGCCCGAAGTGCAACACGTCGACAGGCTATACAAACTTTGCCAATGGTAATGAATTCGGCATCGGCTCCGACGGCATTCCCGACGGCTTCCCCAATCCATACCGTCTTTACAAGTCGGGTGAATTGATCGTCGCGAAGCGGTTCTCCAACTTCCAGTTCTACGGCAGCTACGTGCTTTCCAAGCTATACGGTAACTTCGAGGGCAGCTTCCGCAATGACAATGGCCAGCAGGACCCGAACATCAGTTCGCTGTTCGATTTCACCAACTCCGATGGCATTCTGACGGGCCAGGACATCCCGGGTCTCCTGAACACGGATCGCACGCATCAGTTCAAGCTCTTCAGCAATTACATGTGGAAGGGTTTCACTTTCGGCGCCAGCTGGCTTCCGACCTCGGGTACGCCGATCACCGATCTGTTTATCCACCCGGCTTACCAGAACGCCGGCGAAATCCCGGTGTGCCCGGGAAGTACCTTGGCCAGCCCGATCTACAGCTGTACCGGAGGCCCGCGCGGGGCCGAAGGCCGCACTCCATGGACTTACGACTTCAACCTCCACGGCGAATACTCGTACAAGTTCCACAACGAAAAGATGCGCGTGAAGTTCGTGGCCGACCTTTTCAACGTCTTCAACGAACAGAAGCTGATTCACATCGATCAATGGGCGCAGCGCAGCGGCGGCGCCACCAACGTCGACTTCCTCATGGCGGGCACGAATCAGTACCGTGACCCGTATGAGATTCCGTTCAACGCTCGTCTCGCGGTTCGCTTCGAGTTTTAGCCCAACGCCAAGTACTTCTTTTCAGGGAGGTCTTCGGACCTCCCTTTTTTTGTTTTCTAAGAGACAATATAGAAAGACATCATGCACCGCGCACTTTTCGCTGTGGCAATACTTGTATGCGCCCTTCCCTTGCCGGCAGCTCCTAAACCGAAACTTCCCGAACAATACCGGAAATGGGTCGAGCAAGACGTCGTTTACATCATCACCGATGAAGAGCGCAAGGAATTCGCCGGTCTGGCCACCGATAACGAACGCGACAAGTTCATCGAGGACTTCTGGGCCATCCGCAATCCGAAGCACGGCGCTGAACGCAACGCCTACCGTGAAGAGCACTACGAGCGCATCGCGTACGCCAACACTCACTTCCGTGAATCGAGCACGCCCGGCTGGATGACCGACCGCGGCCGCGCCTGGATACTCTTCGGTAAGCCGACTTCCCAGCACCCATACATCGGCTACGGCCAGATCTATCCGTTCGAAATCTGGATGTATGACAATCCGATAGACACTCCCAACCTGCCGCGCTTCTTTTACCTCCTCTTCTACAGCGACGGGGGCACTGCTGACATGAAGTTCTACCGCCCCTTCCTCGACGGCCCTATGAAGCTGGTGCGGGGCTCCTCATTCAACAGCAATCGCGATGTCTACAAATACATGCAGCAACTCGGCGGTGACATCGGCCACGCCATCCTGTCTCTGGTACCCAGCGAACCCGTCGACACCGTTAATTTCAAGCCGGACCTGTCGAGCGACATGCTGATTGCCCGCATCCAGAACATGGCGAATGATCCTTTCAACGTGAAGAAGCTGCGCGAACTGCGCTCTCTGCATGCCCACGTCAGTTCGTATTTCATGGTGGATCAAAATCGACCGGTTTCGATCAGTTCGCTTGTCCTCACCGATCCCAACGGAAAATCCTGGCTTGACTACGGCGTGCTCGTCGACGATCCGAAGCTCGGCGTGCGTGACGGAATCCAGTTGAAGGTGAACATTTCATACCGTCTCACCACGAAGGATGGTGAAGTCATCCTCGAAGACGGTGAAGAACGCGCATGGCCCGCATTTCCCAACGCTGACGACGATGCGAAATTCGCGCCATTCGTACTTGCCGGCCGGCTTCCCGTCGAGCCCGGCACATACAAATTGGAGATTGAGCTCGCCAATCACAATACGCAGCAGAGCTTTAAAGGGGAGGCGGAAGCCGACGATTCGCCTGTTAAGAAAGCGTCGTTCACGGGACCTCTTCTTACCACCTCGGCGGAACGCGTCGCGCGCCCCGGCCCATTCGAGCCGTTCCAGTATTTCGGGGTCCAGTTCCATCCCTCGACCCGGCAGCAGGCCATCCGCCCCGAACCGCTCCGGCTCCTCTATGAACTGCACGAACCCGCTGGCGCGACAGCCGATTACCAGATCGAATACGTTTTCGCCAATCTCGAGGACAAAGCCGACCGTCGCACGCTGACCGAAGATGTGCCTCATTCCGAATTTAAAGACGGCCGGCTGCTCAAATCCAAATCGATCGCGATCTCTGACCTTCAGCTCGGCGACTATCGCCTGGTCGTCAGCCTGCGCGAAAAAGGTTCGTCTCAGGTCCTGGCGTCTGCCAACCAACCGCTGCGGATCGTCGCCGAGAAGAACGATTTGCCGCTCTACTTCCTTTCCGGCACGCAGGCATTGGCCCGTCCTGGGATTGCCGCCTACATGCGGGCACTTGAAGCTGTCGCGCAGAAGAACGATGCAGCCGCGACCGACTACTTCGCGCTCGCGCTGAGTCAGAATCCGGTTAACACATTCGCCGGACAGTCGCTTGTGCAGATCTATTTCGCGGAGCGCAAGTACGCTCCTATCGCCGATCTTTACCGGCGTATAGGGATCGGTGCGTTTAAGAGTTCACCCGTTACGCTCGCCCAGATAGCGCTGAGTTTTCGTGCCGGGGGTGAGACCGCCCAGGCGAAGAGTATCATTGCGGCGGGTCTCGAACTCTTCCCTGGCAACGCGACTCTCGCCTCGCTGCAGGCGCGTTAAGCGTGGCGCGTGACTTCCCCCGGCGCCTTTATGTGATGATTCTTACATGACTTGCCCCTTGGAATATCGCGTCGACCCCATTGTTATTGACGCGAATTGATTCATAATTCCAATTATGGAAGTCGATCTTTATTAGGTTATCCTAAGTGATTGTTTTTTAAGTCTTTTATCAGGTTCTCTAAGTGGGCGCGCAATTGCAAAGCGCTCCGCATGACATATACGCCGAGTTTAGGCGCTGTTACCCGCAACCGCCTGGCAACAGTAGCTTTTCTCACAGTTTCAGGAATTTTTCTTTTCAGTGCGCCCCAATCCTCCGCGCAGTCGATTACTACCGGCGACGTGACGGGGACCGTCACGGATCCCACGGGTGCCGTCGTGCCAGGTGCCTCAGTGACTTTGACGAGCGCCGCCACCAATGCTTCAAAGCAGGTGACCACCGGCACGGACGGTACGTTCCGCTTCGCTTTCATCGATCCCGGCACCTACAAGGTCGTTATCAGCGCCAAGGGTTTTCGCAATCAGGAACGCGACGGGGTAATCGTGCTCGCCGGTCAGCCTACACCGGAGAACGCGCAGCTCGCCCTCGCCGGCGGCGCGCAGACCGTGGATGTGGTCGAGAGCGTGTCCACCATCCAGACCGAGAACGCCGATATCTCAACCAACGTCGATGCGCGAATGCTGGCCGACCTGCCGAACCCCGGTGGCGACCTCACCTATTTTGCTCAGACGATGCCCGGCGTTGCCATGAACACCCAATCCGGTTACGGCAATTTTTCTGCCCAGGGTATGCCTGGCCTCTCCAATCTTTTCAGCGTGAACGGCATGAACTACAATGATCCGTTCCTGGGCCTCAACAACAGCGGCGCTTCCAACCTCACGCTCGGCTCCAACGACATCGTGGAAGCCAACATCATCAATAACGCCTACTCTGCCCAGTACGGTCAATACGCGGGAACGCAGGTCACCTACATTTCCCGGTCCGGCAGCAACCAGTTTCACGGCGATGCGATTTACAACTGGAACGGCCGTCTCATGAACGCCAACCAGTTCTTCAGCAACGCCTCCGGGAACCCGAAGCCTTTCAACAATTTCAACCAGGGCGCAACGTATGTCAGTGGTCCAATCCGGAAGGACCACACTTTTTTCGACTTTGACTACGAACTTCTGCGCAACCTCCTGCCCACCAGTGCGAATCTGAACCTTATTCCCAGCCCCCAGTTCCAGGCCGCCACGCTGGCTAATCTTGCGGCGATCGGCGACAGCGCTGAGATTCCGTTCTACAAGCAGGCGTTTGCCATTTATAACCTTGGTGCTGCCGGCGCATCGGTGGCGCCGGGCGGCGGCTGCAACGGCAACACCTTCCCGGGGCTTGCTGCCAGCGCGCCCTGCGCTCTTGAGTTCCGCAATACGCCCACTGCCCTGAATCACGAATACCTCTACAACATTCGCGTCGACCATCAGTTCAGCGATCATGACCGCGGCTACATCCGCGTCGGCCGCGATAACGGCTATCAGCCCACCTATACCAGCCCCTACGGTTCCACGTTCAATGCCGCCAGCAATCAGCCGCAGATGTCCGCACAGATCTCCGAGACCCACACCTTCAGTCCGACCACGGTGAACACACTGAGCGGCTCGGTCCTTTACTATGCGGCGATCTTCGCTCCGTCGAATGGCAGTGCCGCGCTGGCCGCCATTCCCACGTACCTGCACTTTACCGACGGCGCTTTCGGCGATGTCGGCGCCTATGGTGAGCCCGGCGGTTTCTTTTTCCCCGACGGCCGGCGCGTATTCCAGTATCAGTTCTTGGATGACTTTTCGAAGGTCTGGGGACGCCACACCTTCCGGCTCGGCTACAGTTGGCTGCATCAGACTGTCAGCGATCTGGACTTTACGTCCATCGCCGGCCCGATTTTCGGCGCCGTGAATACTAACCTCGTCGATTTCTTCAACGGCGGCGGCGGCGCATCCGGAAGTTCGTATTTTAATCAGGCCTTCCCGACTTCTACCGAAAACGCCATCCGCTTCAACACGAACGGCGGCTACCTCGCCGACGACTGGAAGGCGTCCGATCGGTTAACGATCTCTCTCAATCTTCGTCTGGAAAGCTACGCTAACCCCACCTGCGATCAGAACTGCTTCTCCCGTCTGGCCACGCCTTTCAATGGGTCAACGGTTCCGAATGCCACGAATATTCCCTACAACCAGATGATTGTTTTCGGTCAGCATAACCCCTATGCCAATGTGCAGACCGTTATCTGGGAACCCCGTGTCGGCGTCGCGTTCCGGCCGTTCAACAACGACAGAACGGTTATCCGTTCGGGCGCCGGTATTTTCGCGGATAATCTCCCAGGCGGTCTGGCGGAAAACGCAGCTTTCAATGCGCCTGAGTTGAATTCCTTCTTCCTGGCCGCGCCGGTTCTGGCTCCGGGCGTGGCGAATAGTCCCTTCGCCGCAGCGGCGGCCGACAACGCGGCTCTTCAGTCGGCGTTCAGGTCCGGCGGCACATTCAAAACCATCTCCGCATCCGTTCCCGGGTTCGGTGCTCCCAACTTCTCCGCGTTCCCGACGACGTTCAAGTCTCCCCACTATTACAAGTGGAACCTTCAGGTCGAGCAGTCGCTCCCCTGGAAAATGCTGCTTACAGTCAACTATGCCGGAATGCATGGTGTTTACATCCCCGTCGCCGACTTCGGGATGAACGGCTATTGCCCCGCCAGCACTTGCCCCAACGGGTTCGCGGGTCTTCCTTCATCGGCGCCAAACCCGGCCTTGGGCGTCGTCCAGCAGTATCTCAACGCAGGCGTCGCCAGCTACAACGGGATCATTACCAGCCTGCAGCGCCGCTTTTCTGAGGGTCTGACCTTCACCGTCAATTACACCTTCAGCCATTCGCTCGACGATACCTCTAACGGTGGCATCTCCAACGAACCTTACGGCATCCTCGCCACCGATTCCAGCATTACCGAGGCGTCGAATCCGTTCAATATCCATGCCAACTATGGAAACTCCGACTACGACATCCGCCACTACTTCAGCGCCAATGCCGTGCAGACGGATCTCTTCCGCCACGTTGGATTGAAAAAAGGCCCCAATGTCATCTTCGGCGGCTGGACGCTGTCGTTTAACGTTTTTGCCCACAGCGGTCTCCCCTTTAGCGTGGTGGATAACAGCGCCGCCGGCGCACTCACTTCTTTCGACTACTTCGGTCCCATCTTCGCCACGCAAACCACGGCGATCGGGAACACCAACTGCGGCGCCGGCGCCGTAGGCACGCCGTGTCTCAGCACGTCGCAGTTTGCACCTGCCTTCGGCCAGAGCGGTGTCCTGAACGGCTTCGGCAACGTGGGCCGCAACACTTTCCGCGGCCCCGATTTCGTCGACGTCGACATGTCGGTCACAAAGGATTTCCGCATTAAGGAGCGCGCTACGTTCCAGTTCGGCGCTCAGTTCTACAATCTGTTCAACCACCCGAACTTCGACAACCCGGTGAACGACGTGTCCAACCCCGGACTCTTCGGTTCCGTGATTAACACCGTTTCGCCGCCCACAAGCCTCCTCGGTTCGTTCCTGGGCGCCGGTGGTTCGCCGCGGTTTATCGAATTCAAAGGTAAGTTCTCGTTCTAAGGCAGTCTCGCTTAGAACACCGCTACCGGGCGCGCTCTCCTTCACGGACGGCGCGCCCTTTTTGTTCCCGATATACTGAAACCAAGTCCATCGCGAATGCCCCGGCGTCTCCTCTTAACCCTCGGTGCGATCCTCCTTCTCGTCTCCGTCACCCTGATTGTCTGGCTGGGTTCGTTCTCCGGCAGCTTCGGCTCCTTCATGCCGGAAGATCCCGACGTGACCTTTGTGGTCTACGGCGTCTCGACCATCATCTTCCTGGTTTTCGTCTATCTCGGCTTCATGCTCGTCCGCATGATCTGGAAGGTCTGGATCGAGCGCACCAGCGACCGTCCCGGCTCGCGCATCAAGACAAAACTGGTCATGGGCGCCCTGATGCTCAGCGCCATGCCGGTGTTTTTCATGGTGTTCTTCAGCATCTACGTGCTCAACAACAGCATGGCGAAATGGTTCGGGCAGCCTGTTCAGCACGAACTGGTGGATTTCGCGCGCATCTCCAGGGCGCTCAGCCGGCAGACTCTGGACAAGGCAAACGCGGAAGCCGAACTCCTCGCCGCGACCCCGGAAACCCGCCACATGCTTGCCGGCGGCGCGGCGGATCCGGCGTGGCTGGCTCAGTTCTGTCGCACGCGCGGGATCGTGGCCGCGGCTATCGCCGGACCCGATCAAAGGCAGATCGCGGCCTTCGGGAAAATGCCCGGCGCAGCCGACTCCGCCGTTGCCGCCACAGCGCCGGTTTCAAACATGGGTTCTGTTCGGCTCGCCGTAGCCGTTCCCGTCGACGTAGCCAAGCAGCAGAAAGCCATCGAAGACTACCATCACGCCTTCGCGCAGATGAGTTCCTGGCAGCGTGCGGTTAAAATCAACTACCTCTGGTTCCTCACCGTTATCGCGCTCTTCACTCTCTTCGTCGCCAGCTGGCTCGCGCACTATCTGGCGCGCCAGATCAGCGCACCGATTTCCGCCGTGCTCGGCGCCATTCAGGAAGTCAGCCGCGGCAATCTCAGCTATCGCGTGAAGGTCACGGCCGTCGATGAACTGGCACAGCTGGTCAGCGGCTTCAACCGCATGACCGGCGATCTCGAAGCCAACCGCACGGAAATCGAAGCCCGCCGGCGCTTCACCGAAGCCATTCTGGAAAGCATTCCGACGGGAGTTATCTCGGTCGATTCGACCGGCGCGGTGCAGCTGGTGAACAACGCGCTCACAGAGATCTTCCCGGATGCCCATGCCCGTACCGCCGCTCGCCTCGATGACCTTTTTGCGCGCGACGATGCCGCTGAAATCCGCTATCTGATGAATCGCGCCCGCCGTACCGGCCGGGCGACGCAGCAGCTTGAAATCAGGACGCCGCGCCGAACGCTGCATCTGGCGGTTACGGTGGCGGCCGTCGTTGCTTCAAACAATGCCGCTTCCAACAATGCCGCTTCAAATAATGCGGCTTCAGGTAATGCCGGCTGGCGCGGCTCCGGATTCGTAATCGTCATCGAAGACACCAGCGATCTGCTGCGTGCCCAGAAGATGGCGGCCTGGAGCGAAGTCGCGCGGCGCGTGGCGCACGAGATCAAGAATCCCCTCACGCCCATCTCGCTTTCCGCCGAGCGTATTCTGCGCCAGATGAACCGCCAGCGTACGTCTTTGCCTCCGGAAATGGAGCGTGTGGTGCGCGAATGCGCCGAAACGATTCTCGAAGAAACCGCTTCGGTCAAACGGCTCGTCGACGAGTTCTCGCAGTTCTCGCGCCTGCCCGCCGCCCAGCCTGTGCTCTCCGATATCAACGATGTCGTCTCCGGCGGCCTTGCCGTCTTTGCCGACCGCCTCGCGGACATCGAGTTTCATGTTGATCTTTCGCCGGGTTTGCCGCAGGTCTCAATCGATCCCGAACAGTTCAGGCGTGTCGTGGTCAATCTGATCGACAACGCCGCCGAAGCCATGCAGGAGTCGCCCACGAAGATTCTCACGGTACAGACCCGCTGCGGCGCGGGCGATACCGTTGAAATCGTTTTCGCGGATACCGGTTGCGGCATCACCGCCGAGCAGAAAGAAAAGCTTTTCCTGCCTTACTTTTCGACGAAAGGGCGCGGCACCGGTCTTGGCCTCGCCATCGTGAGTCACATTCTGACGGAGCACAACGCCAATATCCGGGTGGAAGACAATCAGCCGTGCGGCGCCTGGTTTGCCATCGAAGTGCCCGCCGCGGCGGTGCCGGATAAGCAGCCCGCGACTTCGGCCGCCAGCGCACAGGCCGAAGGTCCGTTGTGCGCGAGCACGGATATTAACGTCTGACGGATGAAGACCCGCATTCTGATCGTTGATGACGAGCCCGGCATCCGCAGCTCTCTGACCGGCATCCTGGAAGACGAGGGCTTCGCCGTCGAATCCGTCGGAAACGGCGAAGCCTGTCTGGATCGTCTTTCGCGCTCGGTCTTTGAAGTCGTGATGCTCGATATCTGGCTGCCGGGCATCGACGGCCTGGAAACACTGAACCGCATCCAGCAGATTCCCCAGGCCGACCGGCCGGTGGTCATCGTGATATCCGGGCACGGCACCATCGAAACCGCCGTGAAAGCCACTAAGCTGGGCGCGTACGACTTTCTCGAAAAGCCGCTCTCGATCGATCGTGTCCTGCTCGTCGCGCGCCATGCGGCCGAGCACCGGCGGCTGCGTCTCGAGAACGAGCAGTTTCGCGAATCGGCCACGCTGACGCCGCACATCGTCGGTGACAGCGTCCCTATGAAAGCCCTCCGCCAGCAGCTCGCTTTGATGGCGGGGACCAACGGCCGCGTTCTCATCTACGGCGAAAGCGGCACCGGCAAGGAACTGGCCGCGCACGCGCTCCATGCGCTGAGCCCCCGCGCAGCCAGGCCGTTCGTTGAGGTGAACTGCGCCGCGATCTCGGAAAGTACCATCGAGAGCGAGCTCTTCGGCCATATGAAGGGCAGCTTTACCGCGGCGCATGAACGCAAGGTCGGCAAGTTTCAGAAGGCCGACGGCGGCACGCTGTTCCTCGACGAGGTCGGCGATATGAGCCTGCTCACGCAGTCGAAAGTGCTGCGCGTCCTCGAAGACCAGCGCTTCGAGCCGGTCGGCGCTTCGGAGTCGATTCAGGTCGATGTGCGCGTGGTGGCGGCTACCAACAAGAACCTCGACGTGGAAATCGAACGCGGCAACTTTCGCGAGGATCTCTTCTACCGGCTGAACGTGATCCCTTTTCACGTGCCGCCGCTGCGCGAGCGCAAAGAGGATATTCCCGCGCTCGCGGCATACTTTCTGGAGGAATTCGCCCGCGCTTACGGACGCCGGCCGAAGGAACTGACCCCCCAGGCGCTGGAGGCGCTCGAAGCCCACCACTGGCCCGGCAACGTGCGCGAACTGCGCAATCTGATGGAACGCATCGTGATCCTCAACCCCCAGACGCGCATCGACGCGCGCCACATTCCGCTGCAGATCGCGCGCAAAGCGGGTCACGAGAAATCGGCGGAACGCTACGGCAGCCTGCAGGATGTGCGTGAAGCGGCAGAGCGCGAATACATTCTGAAAAAGCTCGAGGAGTCGAACGGTAACGTCAGCCGCGCGGCCGAGGTTCTGGGGCTGGAACGCAGCAACCTCTATCGAAAGATGCGCGCTCTCGGAATCGCCCCCCGCGATTAAAGCCTGTTCGATGTACCGCTGGCGGTCTTGCCGCCGGTGGTTTTACTCAGCTGACTGTCCCCGAATCTACCCGGCCTTCTCCACTTCCCACAGATAGATCTCGTTCCCATCCGGGTCCTCCAGATGCAGAAACTTTCCGCCCGGCCCTTCCTCGATCCCGCTCAGTATCCGCACGCCTTTCCCTCCAAGCGTCTGCCTGATTTCCGCCACCGGCTCGTCGACTTCGATTCCGATCATCATCGCGCCCTTCGTCCCCGGTGCGGGATATTTCGGTGACGCCGGATGCAGGCCTACTGTGAATCCGTTGCCCGCCTGCACCGTCGCCCAGTAGTCGCCATGCCGTTCCGCCAGCCGCAGTCCCATTGTTTCCGTATAGAACTGTACTGCCCGATCCATACTCGAAATGAACACTGTCACATTGCCGCCTCTGACCATCCGTCTGCTCCTCTCCGAATCACATCTTCGCAAAAAAAAGGGGCCGGAAAAGAGGCACAATAGAAATGCCGTGGCCGCTCTCACTGATCCCATGACCGCCGCCTCCGACTCCGCCGGGCCGGAGATCGTCGAACTGCGTCACATCGCCGCGCAGGAGCTCGATCCCCTCCTGCTCGAGGAGACCGTCGAGTGGCGCCGCGAACTGGACTGGGATTTCGGCCGGTCCGCCGACCTCGTGCGCCAGTTTGCCGACATGCGCGCCCTTCTGGGATACGCGATGCTCGACCGCGGTGAAGTCGCGGGCTACGGCTATTCTGTGCTGGAAGATCACAAAGGCCTCATCGGCGATCTTTACGTTCGGCCTGCCTGGCGCGATGGAGTGAATGACGCGCGCCTGCTGCGCACCATCTTCGACGGTCTCGTCGCCAGCCGTGGCCTGCGCCGCATCGAGAGCCAGTTGATGCTGGTGGATCCTTCGGTAGGCGAGACATTGCGGCGCGCGCGTGCCGTCGGGCTGCAGGAGCGCATCCTCATGAGCCTCGACACCGCCACTCCGCCTTATCTCCCCGCGCGCTCTTCGCTGCGCCGTTTTCACTTCGAGCCCTGGGCCGAGCATCATCACGAACTGACGGCGGGCGTTATTTCGCTGGCCTACGCCGATCACATCGACAGCCAGATCAACGATCAGTACCGGAACGTGGCCGGCGCGCGTCGCTTCCTCTGCAACATCGTGCAGTTTCCCGGGTGCGGCGCGTTTTTTCGCCAGGGATCGTTCGTCGCGTTCGATCCCCGCACCAGTTGCATGGCGGGCGTGGTGCTGACGAGCTTCGTGGCTGACCGGGTCGGACATATAACGCAGCTCTGCGTGACGCCGCAGTCCCAGGGAAAAGGCCTCGGTTACGAACTGCTGCGGGAGTCCATCAATGCGCTTCGCATCTACGGAGCGCGGCGCATCAGCCTCACGGTGACCGCTTCCAATGAAGCCGCCGTCCGGCTTTATCAACAGTGCGGATTCCGCGAAGTCCGCCGCTTCATGTCGTGCGTCTGGGACTCCGCGCGCTCCTGAGAATCGCCTTAATATAAGGAATGGCTCTCAGACGACTCGCTCTTCTGGCGGCGTCCGCCTGCGCTTTCCTCCTGTATGCGCAGGAACGGACCGACTACAATCTCATCCACCTCATTCGCGAAGAGGCTTCCGAACATTCGCAGGTGATGGATCATCTCTGGTTCCTCACGGAGCGCTACGGGCCGCGTCTCACCGCGTCCCCGGAGTTCGATGAAGCGGCCGCGTGGGCCATGGACCGGATGAAGGGCTGGGGCCTCGCCAACGTGCATGCGGAATCGTGGGGACCGTTCGGACGCAGCTGGTCGCTCAGGCATTACGCGGTCGAGCTGATCGAGCCGCGCTACGCGCTGCTCGCTGCGGTTCCGCTGGCATGGAGCGAACCGACCGGTAAGCCCGTGACTGCCGAGCCCGTGATGGCGCCCTTCACCGCCACTGCCAACAACCTGGCGAAGACTGAAGAGGACTTCGAAAAGTACAAGCGGGAATGGCACGGGAAGCTGCGCGGGAAGGTAGTGCTCTTCAACCGCTCGCGCACCAGCGCGGACGACGCAGAGAGCAAAGCGTTCTTCTCGCGCTACACCGACGCCGATCTGTCGAATCTCGCGAAAACGCCCGACCCGACGCCGAAGATCGGCATACGCCTCGAAGACGTGAAGATCCCCGAAGACCCGCAGGACGCCCAGCGCTATGTCGCCAGCCTGCCTCCCGACATCCGCACAGTGCTCGCCGACCGCAACCGCGATGCCGGAGAGAAGCGCGACCGCTTCTTCGTGGACGAGGGCGCGGCCGCCATCTTCATGGAGGACAACCGCTCGCACGACGGCACGGTGTTCGCCGAGGCCGCAGGCACGCGCAAGACCGCGGAACACATGTCGGTGCCGAAGTTCCGCATCACCGAGGAGCAGTACAACCGCATCGCGCGGCTGCTGGAGAAAAAGCAGCCGGTGCGGCTCCGTATCGATCTCGATGCGGCGGTGGGCGATCGGGACCTGAATGCCCGCAACATTGTCGCCGAGATTCCCGGCGGCGCGAAGAAGGATGAAGTAGTGGCCATCGGCGCGCACTTCGATTCGTGGCACGGTGGCACTGGCGCCACCGACAACGGTGCGGGCAGCGCCGTGATGATGGAAGTGATGCGCGTCCTGAGCACGCTGCATGTGAAGATGGACCGCACGGTGCGCATCGTGCTGTGGAGCGGCGAAGAGCAGGGGCTGCTGGGATCGAAAGCGTATGTCAAAGAGCACTTCGGCGAGCCCGGCAAGCCCACCGGCGAGCAGGCGAACCTTTCGGCGTATTTCAATCTCGACAACGGGAGCGGGCGCATTCGCGGCGTCTATCTGCAGGGCAATGACGCGGCGCGGCCGTTCTTTGATCGCGCGCTGATCGGGCCGTTCCGCGATCTGGGAGTCACCACCATCACGCTGCGCAACACAGGCGGCACGGATCATCTGTCATTCGATGACGTCGGCCTGGCGGGCTTTCAGTTCATACAGGACCCGCTCGACTACTCGACCGTGACGCATCATTCGACCATGGACACGTTCGATCACGCGATTGAGGCCGATCTGATTCAGGCGTCGACCGTCATCGCGGGCGTGGTGGCGCAGGCGGCTAATGCGCCCGAAATGATGCCGCGGAAGCCTCTGCCGGTCCCGCGCAAGGTGTCCGAAGGGAGCCGTTAGGTCGCTTCGTGGGGCCAGGCTTTCAACCTGCCGCGGGGCTTCGGCCCGGCGTTGTCCTCCACCACTACAGCTTCGATTCCAGATACGCCTTGAGCGACGGGTACGGCGGGCCGCCGTTGATCGTCTCCCGGTGGCCCTTCGAAACAATGATAATGGCGGGCGTCGACATGATGTGGTCGGTGTCGTTGCCCATAGCGAAATCCTTCTCCACCGAATCGTCGAGATGCTTGTCGGTCTTGATAATGTTACGCACCTTCTCCATCTCGGCAGGTGTCAGTACTTTCGCCACCGCGCCATCCACGTCGCCGTTCTGCGCCCACTCGGGCTGTGCCTGGAATAACTGCAGCGACACGGCGTCATACTTGCCGATCTGACCCGCGGCATTGGCGTAACGCATCGCCGTTCGCGAGAACTGGAACTGCGCCAGCGGGAAGTCGCGATGGATCAGACGCACCTTGCCGGTTTTGACGAAGTCGTTCACCAGCAGCGGCAGCTCCTCGAGATAGAAAGCGCGGCAGTGCGGACACTGAAAATCCGTGTAGATCTCAATGGTGAGAGGCGCCATCACCGTGCCCGATTCCTTGAAAGCGGGTACCAGATTCTGCGCCGTCGCGGGCCACGTAAGCAGCAGCAGCGCGGGCAGGAAAAGAAGCGAACGCATCATCAATATGATAGTCACTCCTGGCTTGCGGGTGCGGCCGGGTCTTTGGCTGGCTTACCGTTCGACTTCGCCTGCACGCGCAGGTCCGAGATGTTCACCGTCATCGGCTGCCAGCGGTAGCGGAGGTGCTTCGCTACGCAGATCTCAATCGGAACATCAGGGCGCCAACTGGTTTTTTCCGGCCAGATTTTGTGCAGATTCTCCGCGTTGCATTCGGGTTTTGCCGGAGTCGCTTCTTCGGCGAAGCACGCCGCGCCCAGGCACACAGGGATCAGAACCAGACGGGACACCAATGTTGTGC
>Ga0182030_10003094_pt1 | contig 35470 bp, 32 predicted proteins | sample 812S3MmetaG_FD_121299 | JGI IMG/M metagenome (GOLD analysis project Ga0182030, IMG submission 121299) | Permafrost microbial communities from Stordalen Mire, Sweden - 812S3M metaG (Illumina Assembly) | ecosystem: Environmental > Terrestrial > Soil > Wetlands > Permafrost | place: Sweden...
GGAACTCGCCGTCGCGGGGCCCGTAGACGGGTTCTAAGGGAATGCCCGACATGGTGGTGAAGGTGGCGTCGCGCAGCCTGGAGCGCTCGAAGGCCGCCTGGTAGATCTCGTACGAGTCGCTCACGCTGGTCCTTTCACTGCAATAGAAACCTCGGGCTTCACTTAGAGCATAGAAGTGGCGCGCACGGCGACCAATCCGCCTCCCCGGGCGAGCGAGCGACCGACGACGGCTGCCCGGCCCGGTGCCAGTCCCCTCAATCAAACCCTCGACTGGCACTTCGTGAAGCCGAAGCAGTCCCGCGATCGGGTCGTTCCTGGCGTTCGTCGACGCGGCGCGTCCGCCACACCTGGCTCGACCTACTCTTCGCCGGCGAATTCGACGACGATCTCTCGAGGCGTTAGCCCCGCCGCCGAAGGGCCCCCACCGTCGCCGGGCGGTTGCACACTCCACCCGTGCCACTCGAATGAGTCCAGAGAGTTGAGCCCATCGAGGAGGACCTGACGCGCGAAGACGCCCTTTACCGATTTTGCTTCATGACCGGCGATCACCGTCGCACCCTCGGTGACAAAACTCACGTTGACCACGTCGCAGTGCGCACCAAGACCCGCGAGATCGAGCGCCGACGCGTGCTCCCTCGGCAGCAGGTTCACCACCGTGGCCCCGCGGAAATGTTGGAGAAGGGCGGGAGTGATCCGGGGGCGCCAGAAGGTGGCGAGTCCACCCAAGGGGAAGAGACTCACGTTCATTTTCAGTCGATAGTCACACACCGGGTCCTGGGCTGTCGTCACTCCGAGCAGACCGCTGGGCACGAGAATGCGGCGCCGTTGTTCGACGCTGAGGGTGTGGGGATCAAGGTGGGTCCACACCACGCCGCTGTATCGTTGCCACGCCGCGAGGAACTGCTCCCTGCGCTCGACGATGGCGTGGGTGGCCTCGATCGCCCGCTCCAACAGTGCACCGTGCACCCGAAGGGTCTTCTCGATGGTCCGCGAATCGCCCCGCTCGAGGAGCGACGCGAGCGCCGCCACGACCTCACGACGGGGGGCCTCCAGGAGTCCGTCGAAGGCGCCGACCTTGCGAGACCGTGAGCCACCGTCCCGCTTGCTCTCCGACGGCGGCAAGAGCACAAAGAGTCGACGAGCCACGGACCATACGGTACCGGGTGAAGGGTGTTAGGCCGCTTTCGACGCCTTGGGGGTAATCCCTAGCGATTGGAGGAAACGCCGGACCTTGATGACCTGATCCTCGCTCAGGTCACGCGCGCGACTCGATCCAAAGGAGACAATCTCGCCGTCCACGGTGACGGCCCAGTTGCCATTGTGTGTTTCATGCACCTCACCAAAGCGCTCAAGCAACACACAGACGTCGTGCCACTTGATGTTGTGATTCAACGGGTGTCCGAAGACCTTCTGGACAGTGATTCGGTGGTGGTGATCCAACTTGATTGACACGGTCAACCCCCTCGAATGAGGGCCGAGGTCTTCCGCCCTCAATTTCACACTCTACCTTTTATAGGGGGTTGTCAAGTACCGCGACCAATTCGACGTGCTCGGTCATCGGAAACAGGTCAAATACACGGAGATCGGAGAGACCGAAGCCACCCGTCATAAGCAGTTTCAGGTCGCGGGCGAGGGTGGCCGCGTCGCAGGACACGTACACCACTCGTCGCGGGGCTTGGCGTAGCATCGCGGCCACGACGCCCCTGGCCAGTCCGCCGCGAGGGGGGTCGAGTACCACCACGTCGCCGGGCGCTACGGAGTCGTTGATCGCGCGAGGAGTGACCGACCACTCGCGCACCTTGAGGTGACGGAGTCCGTCGCCATTCTGGCGAACGTCGCGCACGGCGTACGGCGACGATTCGACAGCCGTGACGTGTCCTGAGGGGCCCACCACGCTGGCCATCGGCACGGCGAACAGGCCGACGCCGCTGAAGAGGTCGCAGACGTGATCGCCCGGTGTCAGGCCGGCGAACTCCATGACAGTGCTCAACAACATCTCGGGCGCGTCGCGATGAGACTGCCAAAAGGAGCGGGGCGACACCGAGAAGTACGCGCCGTGCACCATCACGCGCGACTGGGTCGACGGCTCGAGGGGTTCGCCGCGCAACGAGCAGACCTCGAACATGGTTCCGCGATGGGTGTCGCGTCGAACGAGTGCGAAGGGATCACCCTCGCCGATGGCGCGAAGCTCCACCTCCTCAGCCCCCACCCAGGAGTTCGCGAACGCCGGCGCGAACCGGCTGCTCGAGATCCAGCAGCTGTCGATCGTGACGAGGTCGTGGGAGCGGGCTTGGCGCAAGGCAAGCTCTCCGTCCTCGCTCACGCCACAGCGCAGTCGGGTTCGCGAACCCGACGCCGGGCTTGGCGCCGAGAGGACCTCGACGTCGCGTTCGACGCCGGCGATGCGCTGGAGATGCTCGGTGACGATGGCCGACTTCCACATGGCCTGCGCGGCGCGCGAGGCGTGTTGAAGATCGCAGCCTCCGCAGCCGCCAGGGTGCGCGTAGACGCAGGGCGCCTCCTCGCGTTGCGGGCTCGCCTCGAGAATCTCCACGGCGTCGCCCCTCGCGAAGGTGGCTGTCGTTTCCGTGACCTCGACCTCGACGAGCTCCCCGGGTAGGCTATGGCGCACGAACACCACTCTGCCGTCACTGAGGCGGCCCACGCCGCCCCCGGTAGCGGCACGTTCGATGCGCACCGCGTTGGAGGACGCCGATGCCGCGGTGCTATTCACCATGACAGCCTACTGACGCCCTTGGCGAGGCCCGTGAGGGCGACAGGTGCTTGGCCCTTGGCTAGCGAGCAGCGTGCGCCAGGAAGAGATCGACCAGTTGCGCCGTGCGGACTCGCGCGGCCGGCGTCTCGAGTGCGGTCTCTTCCAGGAGCGCCGCTGGGTCGACTCCGAAGTCCCGTGCGCCGTTGTCGTCGCCGCTCGCGAACCACTCCGCGAGTTGCCCGTCGTCAATTTCGGGATGGAACTGGACTCCCACGTTCCTTCCCACCGCGAAGGCCTGGACTGCACTGGGAGAAGTCGCCCAGAGCTTCGCCTGGGAAGGAAGCGTGCAATGGTCGAAATGGAACTCGAACCATGGGCCGGACGGAATGCCGGAGTCGTTGCGCGCGTCGATGTCGTACCACCCAACTTCAGGGTTGTTCGAACGTTCGACCACTCCCCCGTGGTAGAGGCACAGCGCCTGGGCCCCGAAACATATTCCGAGGATCGGCACGCCATCTCGATCGGCCTTCGCAATGACGTCGAGCTCGCGACCGAACCAGGCTGCTTCGACTTCCTCGTCGTACACGGCGTGCTTCGAACCGAGTATCACGAGCACGTCGAAGCCCTGCAGCGAGGGTGTGGGGCTCTCCTTGTCCATCATCGCGAGTCCCAACTCGTAACCGCGAGCCTCGAATGCCTCGCCCACGAGACCGGGTCGGTCCTCGTAGTGGTGTCGTAGGAACAACGCTCTGCCCGTCATTTGGCACCAAACGCGGCGGCCCAGTTCGACACGACGAGCGCCCCGGCGTCGCCTTCGATGGCTCGCACCAGGCTGTCGATGGCGAATCGCAAGATGCCGAGCGCCGTTGGTTCGATCGTCTCGACGCCGTTCTCCTCGACGAACTTGCCGGGGGCCTGCTGGAGCACAAAATCGAAGGTCGTCACCGGCACACCGCCGCAGTTGGCCCAGATTCTCTTGAGGTCACTGAGCGAGCGAATACCGTTGGCGGGCGACATGGTGGCCACGGCCACGTTCATCGGTTTGCCGACGATGGGGTGGCGGGGCAGCATCGGTCGAGTCGTCCAGTCGATCGCGTTCTTGACGATCCCCGGAAAGGCGTAGTTGTACTCGGGCGTGGTCCAAAAGACGCCATCGGCGTCGCGGATAGCGTCGGGCAGTTTGGCGGCGGCGACTCGAGCAAGGCGCGCGTTGAGCGACTCCGCGCGCAACGAACCGACGAGGAAGAGGATGCTTTTCATAGCGCCCCAGCCTACGGGTTGGGGTCAACAGCGATGACGACTAACCGCTCGGCAGCGTCCAGCCCAGCGACTCCGCGATCTCCCTGCACGTCGCGCAGAGTGGATACTTCTGGGGGTCGCGTCCGGGAACCCAGATCTTGCCGCACAACGCCTTCACGGGCGTCGAGTTGATCATGGCGCCGACCACCGAGTTCTCCAGGGCCACGAACTCGCCGTCCTTGGGCGTGTAACCCTCGAGCACGATGTGGGTGAACCGCTCGTGATCGCCGTCATCGATGGTCGGCGCGGGTCGCACGAGGACTTCGGTTTCGATCTGTGGGCTCAAGGTCATATCCACTGCCACAGTAGCGAAGAGGTCTGTAGACGAACCGCGGACACGTCACACTGAGCCGGTACCGTCCCTTTCGTGGAGCAGACCATTCAAACCCGGGCCGTGGTGGTGCCCCTTGATCCCACTCCGGCCCAGGATCAATTACTGCGGAGCTACTGCGGCTCCGCGCGCTTTGCCTACAACTGGACCATCGGAAAGGTGAAAGAGAATCTGGACGCGAGGTCCCGCGAACGCGAAGAAGGCGTTGGTGAAAGTGACCTCACCAAGTCCCTTTCCTGGTCGCCTTATTCGATGACACCCTTGTGGAACTCGATGAAAGACGACGTCGCCCCATGGCACCACGACGTCACCATGCACGCCTTCCGTTGTGGCGTGACCAACGCGACGGTGGCGCTCAAGAACTTCTCCGAGTCCAAGGGGGGCGCCCGTCACGGCCGTTCCGTCAGCTTCCCAACGTTCAAGAACCGCCGCTCGAAGCTCTCCGTGACCTTCACCGAGACCCGCACCCAAGCCGGCTGGTTCGCGGATGACTCACGGCACGTGCGACTCATCCTGCCCCTGGGAGCTGCTGATCCACGGATCGCACGCCGTCGCGAGCAACTCCAGTGGCTGCACACCACCGAATCACTTCGTCGACTCAAGAAGAAGGTCTCGAGCGGCGAGTGGCGGATCCAGTCCGTCACGATCTCGTTCACCGGCGGTCGCTGGCAGGCGTCGTTCTTGACGCGTCAGTTGATCGTATCTACCCCGAGTGGCACACGGCTACTCGGCCCGATCGTGGGAATGGACCTCGGAGTCAAATATCTCGCTACCCTGTCGGTGCCGGTTTCCGGCGTCAGTGACGAGAACGGCCACGTGGCCAACCCCCGACACCTCGACGCTGAGCTGGAACGTTTGGCCAAGATCAATCGTCTTTCGTCGCGCGCTGTCAAGGGCTCGAAGAACCGCGCGAAGTTGCAGAAGCGCCGCCAGCTCCTCTATGGTCGCATCACCCGGACCCGTAACGTCTATCTGCACCGGTTGACGTCCACACTGGCGCGCAGTTTCGAGACGGTCGTGCTCGAACGCCTTAATGTCGCGGGAATGGTCGAGAAGTCGAAGCAAGGCACCACGCACGGTCTGTCACGTTCGGTCCTCGACGCTGGCTTCTACGAGCTGCGTCGCCAGCTCACCTACAAGGCCAATGACCGTGGTCACCGTGTGATCACGGTTGACCGGTACTATCCCTCTTCGAAGTTGTGCTCTCACTGTGGCGAGACGAAAGCCAAGATCGCCCTCAGTGAGAGACTCTTCGAATGCAGTAACTGCGGTTTTCGTCTCGACCGAGACGTCAACGCCGCACGCAACATCCACCGAGAAGGCTTGCGCCTGCTCGGTAATGAAGGAACCGTCGCGGGGCACCAACCCGAGACGCTAAACGCTGACCCGAGGGACCAGAAGACCACCGCACCCAGGTGTGATGGCGGGGACCGTTACCAGGGCAGAACCACGCAGCCGTTTCGAGAGATGTCCGTCTCGGCGTAGGTCGTGGAAGGGGCGATGGCAACGCCGCCCGGGGCTGGTCAGTGGTTCGTACGCTGACCAGGCTTGTGTATCCTCGAACTTCATGAAGAGCCGCCGCCGACCCAAGCCACCTACTCGCCCGCTGGGCCGGGTGGCGTCGCACTTCAGTCGTGACGGAACGCCGAAGAACTCCTATCGCACGCAGTCCGAGGCGAAGAGCGCCGCGCAACTGGCCTGGACCTTGAGTGGCGTGGATCTCGACGCCTACCGCTGCGACTACTGCTTCCAGTGGCACATCGGCAAGCGTTACCGCGACGATTAGCGAAGGTCGCCGAGGAACTGGCAATATGGAGTGATTCGAAACGAAAGGCTCCCATGGCGGTCCAGGCGTACATCTTGATTCAGTCCGAAATTGGCTCGAGCGAGGCCGTGGTGCTGGCGACGCGCGCCGTACCAGGCGTGTTGGAGTCCTACGAGGTCACCGGTCCCTACGACGTGATCGTGCGCTGCACCGCCGACAGCGTCGACGATCTCGGCAAGTTCATCGTGGGGGCCATCCAGAAGGTCCCCGGCATCACGCGCACGCTCACGTGCCCCGTCGTCAACATCTAGCCGAAGGCACCCGCGTCACGTAACGACACCTGGCGCTCAAGAGTCACGCCCCAGCCGAGCAGCCCCTCGCGCGTCCCCGAGCCGGGTGCTCGAGGGGGCTGGCGAATCGCGCCTGGGGTCTTGGAGAATCGTGGGGCCGGCTGAGGCTGAATCACTTCATCAGTCTCAAACACGCCGCGGTCAACGTTGTAGGGGTGAAGGGCGGCCTCGCGGGGGGATAGCACGGGCGTCACGCAGGCGTCAACGTCACGGAATATCGCGGTCCAGTCATCCCTCGTCTTCGTGAGAAAGATCGCCGCGAAGCGCTGCTTGAGGTGAGGCCACTGCGAGCGGTCCAGCTGCGCTGGCAGCTCTTCGTCGGCGAGGCCAAGTCCCTCGAGCAGAGCCCCGTAGAACTTCCCCTCAACCGCGCCGACCGCCACGAACCTCTGATCGCTCGTCTCGTAGACCTCGTAGAACGGGGCACCGGAGTCGAGGATGTTGACTCCCCGCTCCTCACGCCAGAACCCGGCATTGAGCAGCGAATGCGTCATCGCCATCATCGACGCCGTTCCGTCGACCATCGCCGCGTCGACGACCTGGCCTTCACCACTCTCTCGCGCCAAGAGCACTCCCGCGAGCACGCCGAAGGCGAGGAACAGGGCGCCGCCGCCGAAGTCACCGACGAGATTCATCGGCGCCACGGGCTTCTCGCCGGCTCGACCGAGCGGCCAGAGTGCGCCGGAGACGGCAATGTAATTGATGTCGTGTCCCGCGTTCAGTGACAGAGGGCCCTGCTGGCCGTACCCGGTCATTCGACCGTAGACCAGCTTCGGATTTCGCGTCCGCACGTCATCGGGTCCGAGGCCGAGTCGTTCAGTGACGCCAGGACGAAATCCTTCGATCAAGACGTCGGCCTGTTCGCTGAGTTCCAGCACCAGTTCGCGACCGGCGCGATTCTTCAGGTTCACTGCCACGGAGTGGCGCGACCGATTGAGCAGGTCCCAGGATGTCGTCGGCGCCGCGTCGACGTCGCCGCGCTCGAGCCGAAGCACGTCTGCGCCGAGGTCTGCGAGCAGCATGCAGGCGTACGGGCTCGGTCCGATGCCCGCGAGTTCGAGGACCTTGAGTCCTTCTAGTGGTCCCACGATGCCAGTGTAGGTTTGCCCGTTCGACGTGCGAGGCTCTTCAGTCCCACCACATGTCGTGACCGAGCACCCCTCGGCCTATGAGGCCCAACTGCACCTGGCTCGTGCCCTCCACGATCGTGAGCTGGCGCGCGTCACGGTAGTACTGCTCGGTCGGATGGTCCTCCATGTACCCGGCCGCCCCCAAGAGTTGCAGCGCCAGGCCGGAGGTCTTCACCGCCACTTCGGAGGCGTAGTACTTGCACATCGACAGCATCGGTACGTACTGCTTCGAGAACTTTCCCTCGTCGGCGAGGCACGCAGCCCGGTATGTCAGGAGCCGAGCCGCCTCGATCTCGGTGGCGCACTTGGCGATCTCCCACTGGATACCCTGGAACTCGGCGATGGTCTTGCCGAACGCGGCACGATTCTTCACGTACTCGGTCGCGTACATGAGAGCGCCCTCGGCGAGGCCGATGCCTCTCGCCGCGACGATCGGACGCATGGCGTTGAGCGACTGCATCGCCAGCATGAAACCGCCACCGATCACCTGATCGGGTCCCACGGCCACGTGGTCGAAAACGATCTCGGTCGTGTCGATGCCCTTGACGCCCATCTTCTTGTCCACCCTCGGCCTCGTAAGACCCGGGCTGTCGGCCTCGACGATGAAGCCGCAGATGTCGGTGTGCAGCCGTGACGACGGCTCGCCGGTCTTGGCGAAGACTGTGAACCAATCGGCCTGCATGCCGCCCGAGATCCAACACTTCGTGCCGGTCAAGAGGAAGCCGCCCGGTACATCGGGATCAGGAATCGCGCGCGACTGCATGCCCGCGACGTCCGACCCGGCGCCCGGCTCGGAGAGACAGAACGCCGCGCGCGTCGTTCCCTTGGCGATGCCGGGCAGGTATCGCTGCTTCTGCTTCTCGGTGCCGGCGATCATTATTGGACCGGTCGGCAGACGGGTCAGGAGCAGCATCAGTCCCAGCACGTTGGAGTACTTCGTGACCTCTTCGATCGCGATGGTGAGGCCCAACATCCCCGCTCCCGAACCGCCATACTCCTCGGGTATGCACAGACCCAAGAGGTCGGCCTTCTTGAACTCGTCAAAGATGTCCTGGGGATAGACGCCAGAGGCGTCAATTTCGCGGGCCCTCGGCTTTATCTTGTCTTGCGCGAGGCGGCGCACCGATTCCTGTAGCGCGAGAAGTTCAGGTGAGAGAGCAAAGTCCATACCAATCAAGTTAGTTCGAACGGTGTGACAACATATCTGCATGGCTTCTTTCGAACGTGCGCAATCGTTGCGCCATTTGGCGGAGACGAACTACGACGTCGTGGTGATAGGAGCGGGCATGACCGGTGCCGGCGTCGCCTTCGACAGCGCCTCTCGAGGGCTCAAGGTCGCGCTCATCGACGCCGGCGACTTCGCCTCGGGCACCAGTTCGAAATCCTCGAAGATGGTCCACGGCGGTCTGCGCTACCTGCAGCAAAAGGAGTTCCGCCTGGTCTACGAAAACCTGCGCGAGCGCCAACGACTCTTGGAGAACGCGCCGTTCCTGGTGCGTCCATTACCCTTCCTCATCCCGCTGTTCGGCAACAACGGCGTCGCGTCCAAGGCAATCGTGAGGGGCTACGCCACGGCCCTGCGCATCTACGACCTGACCGGCGGATGGCGTATCGGCAAACGATTTCGCAAGCTCACCAAGAACGAGGCACTGGGATTCTTCCCTTCGCTCAACAGCGAACGCCTCGTCGCGGGATTCCTCTACTTCGATGCGCGCGGCGACGACGCGCGAGTCGCTCTCACGCTGGCTCGCAGCGCCGCCCTCGACTTCGACGCCGACGTCGCGAACTACGTGCGCGCCCTCGACGTCGTCCACGGCCCCGACGGCCTCGTGAAGGGTCTGCTCTGCCGCGACGAGCGTGACGCCTCGACCTTCACGGTCTCGGCGAAGACCGTGGTCAACGCCACGGGCGTGTGGGCCGACGAGATATTCACGATGGCCGAAGACAAGACGTCGCATCGCATTACCCCGGCGAAGGGGGTGCACGTCACGGTGCCGCGCTCGAGGCTCGACGCCAAGGTGGCCGCGGTGCTGAGTGTGCCCGGCGATCGACGAAGCATCTTCATCGTCCCCTTCGAGGACGCACCGTACACCTTCATCGGCACCACGGACACCGCGTACGACGGTTCGCTCGACACCCCTGAATGCACGCCCGAGGACGTGGCGTACCTGCTCAACGCGGTCAACGCGTCCACCTCCTCAGACCTCAAGCCCGACGACGTCACCGGCCTGTGGGCCGGGCTTCGACCCCTTCTCTCGCCCAAGGATGGGCATAGGATGAGCGAGCGAACGGCGGATCTCTCGCGACGCCATCGTGTCACCGACACCAAGGACGGCGTCGTGCACATAACCGGCGGCAAGTGGACGACGTACCGACAAATGGCCGAAGACACCGTCGACGCGCTGGGACCGTACCTCGACGGCTTGACCAAGGTGCGCACGAAGAACCTTCGACTCCACGGCACCGGCGAGTGGCGTCCAAACAACGAGCTGGAGACCCATCTGTACCAGCGTTACGGAAGCGAGTCGACCCGTCTGCTCTCGCTTGTGCGAGACGACCCGTCACTCGCGGACATCGCGATACCCGGACAGAGTTACATACTGGCGGAGTTCCTCTACGGGGCCCAACAGGAGATGGCCACGTCGCTCATCGACCTCGTGACGCGCCGCACGCGAGCCCACCTCCACGACGCCCGCTCGACGCTCGAGAGCGCGCCCGCCATCGTGGACCTGGTGGCAAGGGAACTCAAGTGGGACCACGCGGAGTGCGCACGACAATTAGAGGACTATCGAGCGCTCGTGTCACACGAATTCGCGAGCGCCGGTCTGCGACTCTAGGGGCACCGTGACGAGGCCGTCCATGCCCAACGACTATCCCCTCGGCCTACGCGGGAGTGGTCCCGATCCCTCGCCGTCGGCGCTCCTCGGGGAGTTCGAGCGCGAAGGCATCGACTTCGACACCTCGCTCACGCAGCGCGCCGACCATGGACGCGACTGGTGGCCACTCAGCATCGTCGACGTCGCCGCGGGCCGCGTGCCGCACTGGCCGGGGGTAGTCGTGCGACCTACCCGCACCGAGGAAGTGAGCCGCGTTCTCGCGATCGCGAGCCGGCATCGCGTACCCGTGACTCCCCAGGGCGGACGATCAGGGGTGCTCGGTGGCGCCGTCGCACCCGACGGGGCAATCGCCATGGATCTCACCGGCCTCGACAGGATTGTGCATCTCGACGAGACTTCGGGAACGCTCAGCGTGGAGGCGGGCACCTTTGGACCTGACGTGGAGGCGTACCTCAACGCGCGTGGCTTCACCCTCGGCCACTTCCCCCAGTCCTTCGACATCTCGACCGTGGGGGGATGGCTCGCGTGTCGCGGCGCCGGGCAGTTCTCCAACCGCTACGGAAAGATCGAAGACATGGTGCGCGGCCTCACGGTCGTGTTGGCGAGCGGGGACGTCGTCGAGGTTGGCGACCGTGGCCCGCGCCAGGCCGTTGGACCCTCACTCGTGCAGCTGTTCGTTGGTTCGGAGGGAACCCTCGGCGTGATCACGCGAGCCACGCTGGTCGTGCGAGCCATCGCGCCGTACGCCGAACGATCCGCCTACGGTTTCACATCGTTCGACCGGGGCCTCGAGGCGTGCCGGCGCATCCTGCAGCGAGGGGCGTCACCGGCGGTGCTTCGCCTCTACGACGAGAGCGAATCGAATCGTATCTTCGCCGCCGACACCAACGTACTCATCGTTCTCGACGAAGGAGATCACGCACTGGTCGGGGCCGCGATGAGCATCGTGGCGGAGGAATGCTCCGGCGCAGCCACGCTGGAGGACGCGCACGTCGCCACGTGGCTGGACCACCGCAACGACGTAAGCGCTCTGGCACCACTGTGGGAATCCGGCCTCGTGGTCGACACCATCGAGGTCGCTGGCCCCTGGTCGACGCTCGCCACCATGCGCGAACGTGTCGTGAGCGCCCTCGAGGCTCTGCCCTCGACACTGGTCGTCTCGGTGCACCAGTCGCACGCCTACGTGGACGGCGCGTGCCTTTACTTCACCTTCGCGGGACGACCTGAGGTCGACACCGTCGCCTACTACCGCCTGGCCTGGGACGTCGCCACGAGGGCCGTGCTGTCGAGCGGCGGATCGCTCAGTCACCATCACGGCGTCGGGCGAAACCGCGCGCGATTCGTCAGGGAGGCGCTGGGCAGCGCCTACCCACTGCTCGTGACGCTCAAGGAGACCCTCGATCCGCTCGGCATCATGAACCCGGGCGCGCTCGGCGTGGGGGGCGACGCGTGGTGAGGGCTCTCGCGATCGACGTCGGCACGACCTCGGTGCGCACCTCGATCGTCGACGTGCACGGCGTTGTCAGCCACGTGCATCAACGCCCTCTGAGCGTCGCCACACCCGTGCCCGGCGAGGTCGAACTCGACGCCAAGCAGATGGGCCACTTCGTGCTGGAACTCGCCGCGCGAACCCTCAGCGACGGCGGGCTCTGCGAGGTGGTGGGGATCACCAACCAACGAGCCACCACCATCATCTTCGACCCCACAAGGGGAGAACCGGTTGGCCCAGCACTCGGTTGGCAGGATCTGCGCACCGTGATCGACTGCCTCGTCCTTCAGGGTGAGGGGCTGCACCTCATGCCGAACCAGTCGGCGACCAAGGCCAAATGGCTCGTCACCCAGTCGGGACGTGACCAGACGGGCCTACGCTTCGCCACCGTCGAGACGTGGGTGACGTGGCTGCTGAGCGAGGGAGCGGTGCACGTCACCGATCGTTCGAACGCCGCGGTGAACGGTCTCGTTCGCCTGGATCTCACGACGTGGGACGAGCGGGTTCTCTCGATCCTCGGTCTCGATCCCGTGATGATGCCGAGCATCGTCGACACCATGGGTGCGCACGGGGTGGCGAGCGCGCTGGCCGGATCGCCACGCATAACGGCCCTCATAGGAGATCAGCCGGCTGCCCTCTTCGGCCTGTCGTGCGTCAATGAAGGGGCCAAGATCACGTTCGGCACCGGTGCGATGCTCGACATGATCAGTAACAGGGCGCAACCGCACTCCCTTTCGATCCTGCCGTCGGGGTGCTTCCCCACGGTACTGAGGAGCCGCGACGGCGCCGTGGTCTGGGGAGTGGAGGCGATCGTCTTCGCGGCCGGAGCGTGCCTCGAATGGCTGCGCGACGACCTCGTGCTGATCGAAGACCCGGCCGAGAGCGAGGCCCTCGCCACGTCCGTCAACTCCTGCGACGGCGTGAGTTTCGTGCCGGCCCTCTCCGGACTCGGCACGCCCCAGTGGGACTTCGGCGCTCGCGGCGGCTTCTTTGGCATAACCCGAGGTACTTCGAAGGCGCACCTCGTGCGCGCGGTGCTCGAAGGGATCGCCCAACGCGGCGCCGACCTCGTCGACGCGGCGCAACGCGAGCTCGGCGTCACGCTCAAGGAGCTGCGCGTCGATGGCGGCATGACGGCCAATCGGTTCTTCGTGCAATGCGTCGCCAACTTCACGGGACTTCAGGTCACGGTCTCGTCCGAGAGGGAGGCCACGACCCGCGGGGCCGGACTCATGGCCCTCGTCAGCGCCGGTTTTCTCACCTTGGACGAGGTCGAGGGGCTGTGGTCGCCGGCCGACGTCTTCCTCCCCCAGTTCACGTCACCCGAACGCTCGGCGCTGCGAGCGACGTGGGCCGAGACGGTAAAGCGAGTGGCGAAGACGATCCCCGAACTAAGCGCGATCGAGTTCTAGCTCGCCCACGGGGACAACGCCAGCGCCCCCTCGAGTGATGTCGGCGCCTCAAGCAACACCTTGGAGAGCATCAGACCGCGCGGGTTGTTCAGGGCCACAACGCCGGTCACCACGCCATCGCGGCTGTAGAGCGCGAGCCACTTGGCCTCGTCGACGCTGCCGCTCGCGAGTACGACGACGTCGCTGGCGCGCGGGTGGCCCAACAGCTGGATCTTCTGGCCATATTGATCGGACCAGAAGTACGGCACCATCAACGTGGCCGACGGGTCGCCCGTCACCCAGTACCGGGCCAGGGTCGACGCGTGGACGTTCGCCACCTCCCAGTGCTCGATGCGTACGAGCTCGGTGCCCGTGACGCTCGGCCACGCGAAGCGGGCGACGTCGCCGATCGCCGCGACCCTTTCGGTCGCCACCATGTGCTCATCGACCACGACGCCGTTGTCGACGGTCAGGCCCGAGCTGCCCAGCCACTCGACGTTGACCACGGCACCAACGCCGACGATGACCACGGCGGCGTCGAGGCCCGTCCCGTCGGCGAACACGATGCGCAAGCCCGCGTCGGCCTCGATCACGTCCTCGATGGTCTGATCGACGAGCAGTTCGACGCCGGCGTTCCCCGCCAACGCCAACAGCCACGAAGAGACCTCTTCTCCCAGCACCGTCATCAAGGGCCGAGGCGCGGCTTCGAGCACGATCACCCGAAACCCTCTCGTGTGCAGGGCCGTCGCCGCCTCGGCGCCGATGAACCCCCCACCGATCACCGCGATCACCGCGCCCGCCTCGAGCGACGCAAGTTCGGCGTTGAGGCGGCGCACGTCGTCGAAGCGACGAAGGGTATGGAGCCGGTCGCCCGCGCGAAAGGGCAGCGTCCTCGCCCTCGTGCCCGTCGCGATGACGACGTGCGTAGCGTTGATCCACGTCCCGTCACCGAGTCGCACTCTCGTGCGCGCCACGTCGAGGTCCGTGACGCGCTCCCCCAGGCGCATCGTCACGCGCGCCGCGACGATGCGCTCCTCGCTCGCGAGGATCGTCTTCTCCAGCTCCCACTTGCCCACCAGCACGTTCTTAGAGAGCGGAGGCCGGTCATAGGGAGGATCCGGCTCGTCGCCGACCAAAGTGACGTCACCCTGGTATCCCTCTCGCCGCAGGGCCTCAACGAAGCGCCAGCCGGCGAGGCCCGCGCCCACCACCACCACGTGGTCCGACGAGATGAGCGCTGGCACTAGGAGAACATGGCGAGCCAGCGCTCGGACGTCGAAGGCGCGAGCACGAAATTCGTCGCGCGCACCTCGCCCATCGCCGCGCTCGGCTCCGCGGCATAGAAGTGACCAGGGTAGAGAACCGTATCGTCGGCGATCGCGCTCAGCCGCTGGCTGAGCGTGGTGAACATCTCCATGGGGTCCGATCCCGGCAGGTCGGTGCGCCCACACCCTTCGAGGAACAGGGTGTCGCCACTCAAGAGCCTGCCGTCGACGAGCAGGCACTGGCTGCCCGGCGTGTGGCCCGGCGTGTGGATCAACGTCACGGCCACGTCGCCCGCACGCACCTGGTCGCCCGACCGGTGCGCCACCAGTGCGTCAGCCCCCACGCCCGTGCAGCGGGTGACCCATTCGACCTCGCTCTCTTGGACGTGAACGGGCACGTCGATCACGTCGAGCAGCTCCGCGATGCCCGCGATCTGGTGTCCCATCATGTCGCCGCCGACGTGATCAGGGTGATAGTGCGTCGCGAGCACGCCGACCACCTTCATGCCGTCGGCCTCGACGAGTTCGACCAGTTCACTGGGCCGATAGGCCGGGTCAACCAGCAGGGCGTCACCCGACTCTCGGTCACCCACGACGTAGACGAAGTTCACCATCTGAGAAGCCAGCGGATCCTCGAGCGCGAAATCGCGGCCCGAGAGCAGTTGGCGAAAGTACAGCCGTTCGCTCATTCGACGTCGGCCGCTCGCGCGATCCTCGGCGCCAACTCCTCCACCTTGGCCTTGGTCGTCTCAAGTCGGGCCTCGAGCGCCTCGATGATCGCCGTCGCCCGTTCGAGTTTGGCGAAGAGGTCGTCCACCGACACCTCGCCCTCGTCAAAGGACCTCACGATGACGTTCAGCTCGTCGGCCGCCTCCCTCCACTCGCCAATGTCGCTCATCAAACTCCCTTCATCTCGTCAATCGTCGATTCGAACGTCCCGTCGCTCAGGCGCACGGACACCCGCTCGCCGACGCGGACGCCGGTGATCGAGCTCAGCACCGCGCCGTTGGGTCCCGTGACGATGGACCAGCCCTGGGCCAGGCGCCTCTTGGGATCGTAGGCGCTGAGCAGCTGGCGATTCGCGGCGAGCATCTGGTGCGCGGTCGTCAAGAGATGCCGAGCCTGGATCACGAGATGCTGGTGCGTCGTCACGAGGTGGCGCCGCTCGGCGCGCAGGCGGTCGCGGACCGCGAAGATCATGGTGCGGCGGCGCTCGGCCACGTACTCCGTCGCCTCGTCGAGCAGCGCCTCGGTCCAGTTTAGAATCCTCTTCGCGTTGGAGCGAACGTTGACCTCGTACCAGCTGGCGACCAGCGTGACGATCTCCTCACCGAGCTTCGTCGGCGTTATCGATCGAGTGTGCGCGACGAGGTCGGCCACGGACTCGTCGCCCGTGTGCCCGATCCCCGTGAAGACCGGTGTCGTCGAGACCGCGATGGCGCGGGCCACCCGTTCGTCGTCAAAACATATGAGGTCGCCCTTGGAACCGCCTCCTCGCACCAGACAGATGATGTCAACGCCGTGCTGGTCGAGCGTCTCGATCGCGCGCACGATCTGCGCGGGAGCGGCTTCGCCCTGCACCGCGGTCTTGACGAGCACAATGTCGAAACCGAAGCCCGAGTTGAGGAGCTGACCGGTGAAATCGCTGTAACCCTCCGTCTGGGGACTCGCGACGAGCCCAACGCGCAGTGGCACCGCGCAGAGCGGCACCCTCTTGTTGGCCTCGAGCAGTCCCTCCTGGGTCAGACGCGCGATGAGCTCCTGACGACGCCGGGCCACGTCGCCGAGCACGCCCGCGACGTCGATCTCGGTGACGGTGAAGCCGATGCGTCCTTGGGGCGCGTACACGTCGACGTAACCGAAGAAGGTGACGACCATGCCCGGTTGCAGCGACACTGCGTCGGCGGCCAGCTTCTTCTTCAGGGGGTTCCACTGCGAAGCCCAACAGTGAGCGTTGAGCACCGGACGTTTCGAGTCCGAGGACGACGAGCCCGCGTCAACGAGGTCGACGTAGAGGTGGGTCTTCTCGTAGACCTTGGCCACCTCGCCACGGACCCAGCGCGGATGGCGTCGTCCGTACGCCGACTCCAGTTGCGACGTCAAGAGATTGTAATATTCGCCGACCTCCAGGATCGGCTCAACACTCAATGCTTCATTGGAATCCACGTGGCGAGGCTACCGCCCGAAACGCAGCGGCGCCCCTTGTCGCAAATCATTCCGTGTGTCAGACTGGGCGAGGATGGTGAGTCGACTGGGTGGCCGCACCGCTCGGCAACGAGTGGTGAGGAAAGTCGGGGCTCCATAGGGCTGGGTGCTCACGAAACGTGAGTCGCGGTGACGTGCAGGACAGTGCCACAGAAAAGAGACCGCCGATGACATGGATACCCAAGTACAGGTAAGGGTGAAACGGTGCGGTAAGAGCGCACCAGCACCTTGAGTGATCAAGGTGGCTAGGTAAACCCCACCCGGAGCAAGATCGAACATGGGAGAGCGGCCCGCTCGTCTCGGCAACGAGACACTCCCAAGGTAGATCGCTGAGATGGATGGCCGCCCAACCTTCCCTTCGGAAGGCGGACAGAACCCCGCTTACAGGTCGACTCACCATCCACCGACCGCCCAGGCCAGCGCCACTAACGACGTAAACATTTTTTCTCGACTTTTCGAAAGATTGAACCGTGCTGCATCTGCCCTTTCATGAACTACCCGTTGAGGACCCCGGCACGCCCGACCAGCGTTCCGCATTTCGCTACCTGTTCTGGCTCGCGCGCCAGCAGACGTCCACGCTCTTGCTCAACGCCCTCTTCGGCATCGGCTGGATGGTGAGCCAGGCGCTCCTGTGGGCCGCCGTGGGAGCGGCCATAGATCACGGTGTCGTGGACCACAACAGCGGCGAACTCTTCCTGTGGGTCGGTGTCGTCATGTCGCTCGGGCTGTTCCAGGCCTTCTGCGGCGTACTGCGCCACCAGTTGGCCGTGACCAACTGGATGAGCGCCACCTATCGCACGATCCAGCTCATCGGGTGCCACATCTCCTCTACGGGCACGGCCCTGACCGAGGAGATCCCCGCCGGCGACGTCGTGAACACCGTCGCGGCGGACGCCATGAGGATCGGCGGGGCCTTCGACGTGCTGGCTCGCTTCTCGGGCGCCATCGTGTCGTGGATCGTCGTCTCGTTCATCCTCCTGTCGACATCGGTGGAGCTCGGACTCATCGTGCTGCTCGGCGTGCCGATCCTGGCCTCGCTCACGACGCCGCTGATGCGCCCCCTGCACACCGCCCAGGCCGCGCAGCGCGAGGTCGCGGGTCGACTCGCCGCCATGGGGTCCGACACGGTCGCCGGCCTGCGGATACTGCGCGGCGTCGGCGGTGAGGAGGTCTTTCTCGCCAACTACAAGCGTCAGAGCGGGCTCGTTCGCAGCGCCGGCATCCGCATCGCCAACCCCCAGGCCGGTCTCGAGTCCGGCCAGGTGCTGTTGCCCGCGGTCCTCACCGCGGTCATCACCTTCCTCGCGGCGAGAAAGGTGATGAACGGCACGCTCCAGGCCGGGCAGCTCGTGGCCTTCTTCGGCTACGCGACCTTCCTGACGACGCCGCTGCGAACGGCGATCGAGTACGTCATCTCCACGACCCGCGCGTACGTCGGTGCCGGAAGGGTACTTCGCATCCTCAACGTCGCTCCCCTGATTGCAGAGCCCGAGAATCCCCGACCCTGGCCCGAGAAGATACTCACGTTCGAGGACGACGAGAGCGGCATCCGTCTCGTGGCGGGCCAGTGCTGCGCCTACGTGACCGAGACGCCCGCCGAAGCGGCCGAGCTGGCCGAGCGCATGGGCCGCTACGTCACGGACGTCGGGCACGTCTTGGTCAACGGCGTGGCCCTCTCGGAGTTCTCGCTGCGCGACACCAGGGCCAACATCTTGGTGAGCGAGGTGGAGCCCCGGCTCTTCTCGGGCGAGTTGCGCTACGAGCTGGCGACGCAAGGCACCCCCGACGACGGTCCCATCCTGGCCGCCCTCGAGGCCTCGAGCGCGCTCGACATCCTCGACGCGCTGCAGGACGGCCTCGACACCCTCGTCGAGGAGCGTGGTCGCAGCTTCTCGGGCGGCCAGCGTCAACGCCTCAGTCTCGCGCGCGCCCTGCTCACGGAGACCGATCTACTGATACTGGTCGAGCCGACGTCAGCCGTCGACACCCACACCGAGGGCCGCATCGCCGCGCGCCTCGCCAACGTGCGTCGCGGGCGCACGACGCTGATCGCGACGACCAGCCCGCTGGTGCTCGAGAGAATGGACCGCGTCTTCGTCGTCGTCGCCGGCCACGTCGTCGATCAGGGCTCCCACGAAAGCCTGCTCGCCACCTCGAAGACCTATCGTCAGATCGTGCTGCGCGAGGAATCGCCGTGAGCCAGCTGCCCATCGCCAACGCGTCGCTCGTGCGGGCCCACGCGCGCCTCCTGGCGCGCCAGCACCGACGCGAGCTCATCGCCATGCTCTCCTTCTACGCCGTGGCGGCGGTCATGGCCCTCATCCCGGCGTGGGTGATCGGCGAGATCACCGAGTTCGCGACGTTGCACACCTTGACGGTCTCGCGCATTTCGACCTACGTCGGCGTGCTACTGGGATCGTCCCTGGCGTACGCGGGGTTGTCGTTCCTCGCGCGTCGGCGCAGCTACATCCTCGGCGAGAGGGTCTTCGCCCAACTGCGAGAAGAGTTCCTCGCGAGCGTGCTCGCCCTGCCGCTCATCGAAGTCGAGCGCGCGGGAACCGGGGACCTGCTGAGCCGCACCACGAACGACATCGAGGCCATGTCGCGCACGGTGCGCTTCGCCGTGCCCGAATGGCTGGTCGCGCTGGTCCAGACGATCCTCACCTTCGCCGCGATGTTGCTGGTAAGCCCGCTCGCGGCCGCCGCGAGCCTCGTGTCGATACCGTTCTTGTACTTCTCGACTCGCTACTACCTTCATTACGCGACACCCGGCTACATGCGAGAGCGCGTCAGCTACGCCGCGCTCTCGGGCACGGTCTCCGAGACCGCTGAGGGAGCGCGCACCGTCGACGCCCAGCGCCTTAGCCGCCGTCAGGAGGCGCGCGTCAACGGGAACATCCGCGAGTCCTACTACTCCGAGATGTACACGCTCCTCATGCGGATGGTCTGGTTCCCGATCGTCGAAAGCTCCTTCGCGCTGGCCGTCGCCACGACGCTCGCCTGGAGCGGGTGGCTGGCGCTCAACCACCACATCAGCATCGGCGCCGCCACGACCGTGACGCTCTACGTCGTGCAGATCAACGACCCGATCGACCGGATCGTCTCGTGGCTCGACGAACTGCAGATCGGCCAAACGTCCCTGGCCCGCCTCGTGGGCGTGTCAGCGGTGCACGACGACCGGCCGAGCGACGGCACCGAACCCACCAACGAGACGATCACGGTCACCGACGTCCACTACTCGTATCGCAGCGGCCACGACGTGCTGCGCGGTATCTCGCTCACCATTCGTCCGGGTGAGCGGCTGGCCATCGTGGGGCCGTCGGGCGCGGGAAAGTCCACGCTCGGCCGACTGCTGGCGGGGATCGACGCGCCACGCACCGGCTCGGTCATGGTCGGCGACGTGGCACTGTCGTCGATGCCACCCACCATGCTTCGCCAGCACGTCGCCCTGGTCACCCAGGAGCACCACATCTTCATCGGCACCGTACGCGACAACCTCGCCCTGGCCAAGCCCACGGCGAGCGACGAGGAGATCCTGCGCGCGCTCGAAGCCGTCGATGCGTTGGAGTGGGTCAACGCCCTTCCCGAGGGCCTGTTGAGCCAGCTGGGCACCGCTGGTCACCAGTTGACCCCGGCCCAGGCCCAGCAACTGGCCCTCGCGCGTCTGGTCATGACCAACCCGCACACCCTCGTGCTCGACGAGGCAACCGCCCTCATCGACCCGCGCGCGGCGCGCCACCTTGAACGCTCGTTGAGCGCCGTGCTCGAGGGTCGCACGGTCATCGCCATCGCGCACCGCCTGCACACGGCGCACGACGCGGACCGGGTCTGCGTCGTCATCGACGGGCGAATCGCGGAACTCGGCACGCACGATGAGCTCGTGGCGCTCCAAGGCGAGTACGCCTCGCTGTGGCGCAGCTGGCGCAGTGAAGGTTCCGAGAACGCCTAGGCCGTCACCGTTCGGCCGCGACACATCAGGACTCACGATGAAGCGGCACCGCGAAGCGTGGCTAGTCGTTGTCCCGATTCATGGCGAGGAAGCGGTTGAGCGCGTCGAGCGTCGCCATGGACGCCGACACGAGGTCGCGCTCGGACTGGGCGATGCCCAGCATGTCGCGGTCACTCGTTGGTGATCGCAACGTGACGATGACGGGCCAACCCCGCACGGTCGCGACGCTCACCGCGGCCAGAAGATAGAACGGGACGTCGAAGCCGAGGTCCCTCAACGCCGTGAGTGTCGCTTCGGCGCCGCCGAACAGCTGGCCGCTTCCTGCTCGTCCGAGACCCGTTCGACCGTCGTAACTGAGTTGCACCTCGCAGACGCCATCGTCGGAGTTGAAGTCAGCGCGCACGAGCGCCACCCGCGAGGTCTCGGGTCCACGGCCCGAGAGGGCCTGGCTCGCGTCTTCGACGTTCACGATCGCCTCGGGGTAGTAGAGGCTCGCGATCTGTGTCGCGATCGTCTTGATGACGGTGCAGTCCTGCCCGTGGATGACCAGCCTGACCGAATCCACGTCACCACTCGGGCGGTGACTGATGCCGACGTTGAGTACGCCCGGCAGCGAACGCAGTTCGAGTTCGAAGTCTTCTTCAGTGGGAGACATGATCAGTGCTTTATACCCTTCTTCTCGTAGAGCCGGGCGTCAGCAATACGAAATAGTTCGGCGGGGTCAGTGGAATCACGTGGTGAAGCGGCGATGCCGATGGTGAACTCGATCGCCACGGACGTGGATTCGAGCTGCGCGCGCAGGCGCTCGATGAAGCCCGCGGATTCATTGCCCTCGGCGTTGCTCAAGATGACGGCGAACTCGTCGCCGCCGATGCGCGCCGCAGTGTCCCCTTGACGCACCGAGAGGCGAAGCGCGAATCCGAACTGGCGAAGGATGTCATCGCCGAAGGCGTGCCCCGAGCGATCGTTGACGGCCTTGAAATTGTTGAGGTCGCAGAGCACGAGCGTGAAGGCCCAGCCGTAGCGCGCGCTGCGCACGGCCGACGCCTGCAGCGCGGTGTCGAAGGCCCGGCGGTTCGCGATGTTGGTGAGCGGGTCGTGGGCCGCGCTGAAACGAGCGAGGTGCAAAGAGAGCGCCAACTGGCACGCCGTGCGCACGGCGTCGCGCTCGACCCCGGGCACGATGTCGGGCACGCAGTACACGCCCGCCGCGCCGCCGAGGGTCTCGGCCAAATCCGCCGACATGGTCTTGCGTCCGAGGCGAAAGGACTGGGTGCCGAATGACTCGTGCACGAGTACCACGACCGCGTCGGTCAACTCGTAGCGTTGCGCGAGAAGATCAAGCACGGAGTAGACGAAACCGATACCGAGTTCACTCGCCGACAGCTCATCGAGCATCGTCTGGAACAGCCACGGTTCGTAGTGCTGACCGTAGAGTTCGTCATCCTTCGCAGATGCTTCGTTCATCGAACTCAACACGGCCTCGCCGCCAGTTCGAGGGGCTCCGTTTCTTCTGGTTGCAGCAAGGACATTGGAACGTTGCCCGCCACTAGCAGCGGGGTGAGATCATTCGGGGATACGGGCATGGAAATAAGGTAGCCCTGTCCGCGGTGACATCCAAGTTCGACCAACTTCTCGACAATCTGTCCATTCTCGATGCCCTCGGCGATGACCTCCAAACTGAGGGCTTTGCCCAGTCGAATGATCGACTCGACGATCGCCCGGTCGAAGGGGTCCGAGTTGATGCCCTGGACGAAACTGAGGTCCAGCTTGAGCAGGTCGACCGGCAGATTCTTGAGTTCGGACATTGAAGCGAAGCCGGTGCCGAAGTCGTCGAGAGCCACTTCTATGCCCAGCGACTGGAATCTGCGCAGGATCCGGGCCGTCTTCTCCGGCTCGTCCAGCACGGCGTACTCGGTGATCTCGATGCAGAGGTTCTCGCCGGCCACGTCGTTCACGCGAATGCAACCCTCGACGAACTCCACGAGGTCGTCCATGACGAACTCCGCCGGCGACATGTTCACCCGCACGACCAGTTCGAGGTCGGGATAGTCGCGCTTCCAGGCCGCCAACTGGCGACAGGCCTCGGCAAAGACCCAACGGCCGATGTTGACGACCAGTCCGGTCTCTTCGGCCACCGTGATGAAGTCCGCCGCCGTCAGCAGTCCCCGCGTGGGGTGCTGCCAGCGAACGAGAGCCTCGACGGCCAGTAATTGGCCCGTCTTCAGGTCGACCTCGGGCTGGAAGTGCAGGCGCAGCCCACCGCCATCGATAGCCTCGCGAAGGTTCAACTCGGTGCGCGACTTTTCGTTGGCGGCCTCGCGCATCGCCTCGTCGAAGACCACGACCTGATTGCGGCCGCGAGACTTGGCCGCGTACATGGCGACGTCCGCCCACCCGAGTAGGTCCAGGCTGCTCGGCGAGCCCAGTCCGGACATGGCGACACCGATGCTGGCGGTGTGGCTGACCAGCTGGCCACCGATATCCACGGGCGCGGCGATCAATTTGAGGACGCGGTAGGCGCTCGCGAACACTTCCATCTCGCTCATGGCGTCGTCCACCACGAAAACAAACTCGTCGCCACCGAGGCGCGCGACGAAGTCGTCCGAACGGATGCTGGTACGGATTCGGTCGGCGATCGTGATGAGCAGACGGTCGCCGCTCGCGTGGCCCAGGAAGTCGTTCATGATCTTGAAGCGGTCGAGATCGATGATGAGCACGGCCGTTCCGCGGCCGGCGTCCAGTCGGTCCTTCAGTTCTCGAATGAGGGCTCGGCGGTTCGGCAGGCCGGTGAGGTCGTCGTGGTTCGCGTTGTACGCCGTGCGCTCCTCGGCTTCGATCCGTCCCTGGAGTTGGACAAGCATCGAAGCCACGGCCTGGAGCGCGTTGATCTCCGCCGGTACCCAGGCGTGAAGCCCGAAGTGCAGGAACGCGAGCACGCCCCAGGTGGAGTCACCCAGCAGCAGCGGCACGGCGGCCCCGTCGACGAGCGCGATGCCGGTGCCTTTCTCCACTCGCTCGAGGTACTCCTCGGGGTTGTCCGCGATGCCAGCGAGGTAAGGGCCCTTCAGGTCTCGGGTCATCATGAAGATGGGATCAGCGTCGAAGGCCACCTCGCCCAACGGGTCGGGATCGGGCACCTCGCGGTAGGGCCACTCGGCTTCCAGAACGCTCATGCCGCGCACGTGATCGTTGCGGCGAAGAAAGGCCACGTCCGCGCCCAGGAACTCGGCGAGGACGCGAGTGGTCCAGGTCAGTACTTCCTTGCGGTTCGACGAGGACGCTGACATCAAGCGCTCCGCGACCTGGCTCACCAACTCGTCCAGACGACGCTGGTGCAACAGCACGTTCTCACGGGTTGCCTGGATCGCCACGTGGCTCAACAGACCGGCAAACGTCTTGGTCAGCGAACGTTCGCGCTTGGACCAAGTGCGACCGTGACGGGCTATGACAAGCGCCCCCGCCACGTCGTCGTCGTGGGCCGTGATCGGGTCGACGAGCACGCCCCACTCGACGCCGGAGACCACGATCGAGAAGGAACCGACGGAACCCTCACCATTGAGATCGGCCTTCACGCGGTCGCGGATTCTCTCGAAGGCTCCCTGCGAGCCTCTGCCAACCAACGGTTCTAAGTTGAAGCCCGGGATTGATTCGTCACTTTTCGTCACGACGGTCACTATCTCAGTACCGGCGACGACCTCCAAGAGCGTCTCAACGATGAGACGAGTCTCCTCACCAGCCTTTTTAGAATTTGCGTTCGTGAGACTACTCACGTGAAAGCCACCTTTACTAGGCCTGACCAAAAAGTTAGCAGTAGTTTTTGGCAATTACTAGAGAAAATTTGCCAGGCCGGTGGTTACGAAGAGCCAAAAACGCCGATATTTCCTACATTCCGTACGCAATCGCCGGTTCGCCGGCTCCGCTGAAACCATTGTCTCTGCTCAAGACGTGGGCCAGGGGCAGGCGTGCGCTGCGTACCGAGGGAGGCGCGGCGTGAATCACGCGCATCACCATGACCATCGTCTCACCCTCATTGAGGTCCCACAGACCGTTGAACTTCTCGGAGAGATGGAACATTTCGTCCAGGTAGCGCTCGCCGCCGAGGTTGAGGAGGTCCTCTTCGCCCTTGGCGAAGAGAAAGATCGGAGACACGGGCTGCACCGCGAGGCCGTGGAACTCGCAGGACAACCAGAATCGCTCGACCGCCGCGCCACCTCGTACGTACCAGGTGGGATCGGCGCGCGGAACGGTGATGAGCGCCAATGCCGAGCTCGATCCGACCATCACCTTGGTGCGCATACCGAGGGCCTTGCCCGCACGCCACTCTGCGAGGTGTTCCATCACGTCCGCGCGGCCCAGCAGCTCGAGTGCGGCGAAGCCTGAGGGATCCATCTCGAGAGTCCGTACGTCCATGCCGTCCTCGATGGAGTCACGATCCGGCCAGCGAAGCTCGCCCAGCATCTCATGATGCACATGGGGGATGAGGAAACGAAGACGGTCGGAGTCGGCGAGCAACTCGGCCAGTTCAGCGATCCGGTGCCGATCGGACACAAAGTGCAGCCGCGCACCTTCCCTCTCGACACCGCGGTTGAGAAGTTGCACGGTCGATTCGTTGATCGTCGTGGGAGTGCCCATGCGACGGTTCGCGGAGCGCGTCAACACGCTGGGGTTGAGCGGGGAAATATCCGCGTCGGCCAACGATCCGAGACGCATCGTCGCAACGTGGTGTGAGGGGCGTCCCTCGGGGAAGAGCTGAATCGTGCCAAGACTCTTGAGCGAAGCGGCCGCGACTCGGGCGTTGAAGAGCGACGCACCCAACGCGACGTAGCTGCCACGTTGAGCAACATCCATGGCCGAACTGCTGCGCTCCGGTACGAGGTAGAAGCGAATCTCTTCGTCGTCGGCTTCGAATCGCCACGGCTGAGAGTTGCCGCCCGATGGGGCACGCCGAGCGGCGTCGACGATGTGCTCAATCGGATCGTGTCCCTTGGGTGCCGGGTCGTCAGGCAGAGGCGTCAATAAGTTGACTTCACGCTCGATGTCGAGTTCAACCGGCTTGAGACCCGACAGGATTTCCTCCACGTCGAATCGAACCCGACCCGACGGCAACTCCCCCGCCAGGCCCAATCGGCGTACCGCCGCCGCGGCGGTGACCGCGCCGAGGGTCACCTCGCTCGCCAACTGGGGCCAGCCCGTGATCGTTTCACCCAATTCAAAGAGCGATGCCGCGCCTCGAGACGTGACGTCGCGCGGACCAAGCATGCGAAGCACGAACGGACCCTTCTGTTCGGTCGTGAGGCCCGACAGCTTCGTCGAGTCGAGATCCCCCAGCAGACCGTGGAAGATGGGACGGTCCGGCTCCAGGTCGAAGCGCTCCACGTCGAGTACCCCGCGGTCGCTCGTCTCCATGATCACGGGTATCGCACGCTCGCGTGCAGCCTCTCGAACCAGCATCTTCACGTCGAGCGAATCACACTCTTCGATCACGAGATCAAGGCCGTCGAGGAACACGCTGAGGTTGTCGGGACGGATGCCCTCGGGCACCACCGTCACGTGTAGGTAGGGATCGATCTCGGCGATCCGACGCGCCGCCACAACAGCCTTGTTGACACCCAGGTCGAGCACGCTCGCCGGAATTCGGTTGAGGTTGGACAACTCGAGCACGTCGAAATCCGCGAGACGAATCTCACCGGCCAAGCCCTCCATCGCCAGAACGTGCGCAATGGAGTGACCCGCGCTCACGCCCACGATGCCAATTCGAAGGGTGCGCTGACGGGCCTGTTCGGCGCGAGTCAGCTTGTTGCGATTTCGGTCCAAGCGCAGGGTGGAAAAAGCCCTCGGAGCCAGCAGTCGCACCACGGCGCGCCGCCACGGGTAGTAGACCCAGCGCTGGCCTTCGTCCATCAGCATCCTCGTTGGGGTGGGAATGACCTGGGACAGCTGATCGCGCTGCTCCTCGTAGCGGTCCACGATCTGCAGGGCGGGATCCGACCTCAAGACCCGAAGCACCTCACGCTGAGAGCGCTGGCTTACGTCCAGTACCAGTGGTCGCCTCGAGTGATTCCGGGCCGCCTCGGACTCGACGGGACCAATCCCGAGTCGGCGCGGCCCGCGAGCCAATTGCTCACCCTCGAGGCGAAGGGCCAACTGATTCTCTGGGCTGCTGAGCTCGTAGCTGAGCGTGCGTCGCCAGGCGAGGGCGACCGTCTTGTAACGATCATCAGGAAAGGGAACCCACGTCGTGCCGATCATGCGCGCGCCGGTGACGTCGGCGACCGGCAGGAGGCGATCAGCGACCGCGGCGACGGCGAACTCTGCGCCGAGCCAATTCATGGCGTGCACGAAGGATCGCGAGATTGCCGTAACGAGCCGGTGGCCGGTCGCGGCCTCTCCCTTCGACCAGGCACCCTTCGCCTCGAGCGCGCCGTGGCGAACCTCCTGATCGATGAGGCTCGCAATCATGTCGACCTCAGGCGACGCAGCCATCTCTTCGATCAGGATCGCCTGATAACTGCCCTCTAACGGTCCGAGGAAACGCACGCCGGCCACCACTTCCCCGTCGGGGGCAAAACCCAAGAAGAACAGGGAGACGCCGCTACCGTCTTCGAAATCCTTGCGCCGTACCGTGCCCTCTAAGCAGTGGCTGCGATAGACGCCTTCGGCCCCGTTGAGGTAGAGCTTCCAAAGATCGGGTCGTTCCAGCGGGTGGTGACCCTCGAATCGAACCCCTGACGCCTGGTCAATGAAACTCGCACCGTATCGATAACGGTGGCCCACGGGACTTCCCACTGGCGATCCTCTCCACAGCACGAAATTGAATCGGTAGCGAAGCAAAATTTCGCCCAATCCACTTGAATTCTAATGATCAGGCGCGGGATTTTGGTGGACCCCCGTGTGGTCAGTATCGATGAGCGTGATGGTTAATGTTGGACTCGATGCGCTCTCTTCGTTCACTCGGTATATCCGTAGGCGCGGCCGCACAGTGAGGACCGGTCAACCTCAGTCTCAGAGCATCCACGACGAGCGGTGTCTCTCCCTCGTCGCTTCGTACGGTGAGGAGCTCACGCAGGCCGTCCCGTCACGAGAGAGTTCGCAGAACCAGTGTTAGGGCTACTCATAGGCGGCTGTGCTCTCTTTGGGCTGGCGATAGGATCGTTCCTCAACGTCGTGATCTACCGAGTACCGCGCCACGAATCGATAATCTCGCCGCGCTCGGCCTGCCCCGCCTGCGCGACGCCGATCTTGGAGCGAGACAACATTCCCGTGGTGTCGTGGTTGCTGCTCAAGGGCAAATGCCGTACCTGCCGCTCCCCGATCTCACCGCGATACCCAATCGTCGAACTCGCGTGCGCCGGTCTTTTTGCCGGAGCGGCTGCGCGAATCGGGTACAACTGGGATCTGCCCGCCTTCCTGGTCTTGCTCGCCAGTTTGCTGGCGCTGGCCTGCATCGATTTAGAACTTCTCTTGCTTCCAAAGTTGATTGTCTATCCGACACTCGCCGCGGTGGCAGGACTTTTACTTCTGGCGGCGATAATGACAGGAGAGTGGCACCACCTGTACGTCGCGGGACTTTGTGCGGTCATCTGGTTCATTGCATTCTTCGCTTTAAACTTCCTCAGTCCGCGATATCTCGGCTTTGGTGATGTTCGTCTCGCGCCGGTGCTCGGGCTAGGGCTCGGTTGGCTCGGATGGAAATACGTGGTCCTGGGTTTCTTCGCGGCCAATCTCATTGGCGCGCTCATTGGGATTTTTCTCATCGCCTCCAAACGAATGAAGCGAGACCAGCAGATCCCTTACGGCGTGTTCCTGGCTTTGGGCACCGCACTCGCCATCTACGCGGGCCCCGAACTGCTGATTCCCTTCAAGGGTTTCTCTTAAGCCCGAAACAAACTGTGAAAGTTCGAACCATCAACGCCGTTGGCGAGCGCACGTCGAAGGCGGCAGTTTGGCTCTCGTCGCCTCGCACCAATTCCTGGTGCTTCCTTGGTTGGCTCGTCGCAACTGCCCTTTTCGTCGCCGTGACGGGAATCCTGGGAGGGCTTACCGAAGGGGATGCCAACGTGTCGGTATACCTGACCTGGGTATTGGCCCACGGCCACGTGGCGTGCGGCTATCCGCCCTCGAAGATTGTGGGCTACGCCCCCACCGCCCCGCTCTATCCCTTGATTGCGGGAGGTGTGACGGCGCTTCTTAGAATCGGCGGTCACGTCCCATTTCCGACGACGACCCAATTGGGAGCCCACTGCACTAACGCAACCTCTCTCATCAACCACTGGGCGCTCACCTCCCACGCGTGGTTGCCGACTTTGCGTATCGGATTTCTCGGCTGGTTCGCGCTGATGGCCGGAATTGTCGCTTTGCTGCGAGCATCTGGCCGGGGGCGCTGTGGCTGGGAAGCTCTTGCGCTCATTGTTGCAGCGGGCGCGCCTCCCGTTGCCATGTGCCTAGCGGAGTATTTTCATCCACAAGACCTCGTCGCCCTCGGTTTGGCTCTTGTCGGCCTCGCGTGCGCTCGAAAGGGAAGTTGGATCAGGGCGGGCGTCTTTCTCGGTCTTGCGCTCGTGACCCAACAGTTCATCCTCCTCGTCTTTATTCCCATCTTGATGGCCGCGCCCTACAATCGACTGACCAGGTTCTTGGGCGCCACGCTGGTTTCTGGAGCGTTAATCGCCGTACCTCTGATCATCCTCACATCCGGACGTGCCCTCACGTCCGTGCTCGTGGGCACCGGAGAGGCATCGACGACGATGTCGTTGCTCGACCTCACTCGCCTTCACGGCTCAGCATTGTTTGTCACCTCGCGCTTCCTGCCGCTCGCCTTTACTCTGATATTGGCGTGGTGGGCCTCACGGAAACTGGGTCCAACTTTGATCGAACCCATTCCACTACTTTCGCTCGTGGCGATGTCGCTGTGTTTCCGGCTGGTATTTGAAGTGAACGTGTGGGGCTATTACTTCATGGCGGCCGCGGTGACACTCGTCGTTCTTGACGTCATGTGTGGTCGTATTCGCCTACCACTCTTGATGTGGATCGCCTTGGTTACCCTGGCCGCGGTGCAGGGCGGTCTGATTTCAGGGTCTTCGAAACGCTTCCTTCCAATTTGGTCGTGGCAACTGGTGCTCGTCTCATGTGCGTTAGTTCTGGCAAGTACGCCACTCTTCTCCTACGTTGCCGCAGTCGGCGAGACCAAGCAAGATCCAATGCTGAATCGTGACCCCACTCAATCACCGGGATAATTGCCTTACGGCCTTCAGCCAGCGCTCGGTCCCATAAGAGAAGTACCTCGCCCTAACTCAGGGGCCAAGCCGAGTTCACGTTCCGGTGCCGTTTTTCTCCCATACGTCAACACGCGAAGATACACCATGATCGGGAGCAAAATCGCGAAGATTTAGTCGGCTTCTCCCACATTTTGCCTCAGGAGACGGTTGAAGCCGTGCACGTTGCCGCGCCGGTCCACGTCGTTGCCGTGCCCGATGTACTTGTCTTGTTGCCAACCGAGAGAGTTCCTCCGCTTGCGGCCAAGTAGAAGATGTAGTGCGAGGTGTTGTTGGGCCAAGATTGCAGATACGGACCACCGTTTGTCGTCGCTGTCAACGCTCCCGTTGTGGCCGGATACGAGCCATTATTGGCGTAGTACGCAACGATTGCAGTGTTGACCGTCGCGCCATCCGCCTGGCACGCCGCGATGGCACTTTTGGACGTTACGCTGCCGAGCGAAAAGACAACAACTGCGGCGAGGATTCCGAGGACCACGATCACGATCAATAATTCAATGAGGGTGAAGCCTTTGTCGACCGTTCCACCGGATTTTTGCAATAACATCCTCTGATAATTAGAGCCCATCATCTTCTGGATGTACAAGGGCATCAATTCCTCGCTTTCATGAACGAAACACCAAAGTGAACTAGCTCGTCCAAGAGCAGTCTCCAGAGACGTTAGCAACGCATTACTTCCATGTCACGCATTTAACAACAGGGTTTCACTCCGAACGCGCTACGTGTTCAATACTTGCCATCAAACTCAAGGACTCCCCTTTTGAGGAAAAAACTACTGGTTCCTCATTATGCCCACCACGTGGTGGAAAGTCGCTCCAAAGGGCGGCTCTCCATGCTTGAAGGGACAGTTCATTTCATTGAAGCTCGATATCACCCGACAGTGGCGTTGGCACCCTTATTCGTACAAGTAGTGGATCCCGACCATGTCACGGGCGTCGCACCCGTCTCGGGTCCCTTAACCGTAAAAGCGCCTCCGGATCCCAAGGCCATGGTGTAGTGCGTCGAATTCACCGGCCACGACTGGATATAGGGCCCACCCGCCGCGACGCCGGTCAATTGCGACGTGCTGGTTGGATAAACGTCATTGTTGGCGAAATAGGCAGCGATGGCCGTTTCAACGGTGCCACCGTCGGCCTGACACGCCGAAACAGCGCTATTGCCGGTGACGCTAACGAGCGATGAGACGACCACTACGGCCAGAATACCGAGCACGACAATGACAATGAGAAGTTCGATCAGAGTGAACCCTGCTTCGAAAGCGTCGTCTTGAGTCTTGAAGCGGAATCCCTGATAAATGTCTGTCATTGACCTCACCTTTTCGATTAAGAGCCTCATCACCCCAGACAACCGACCAACTCCCTGCTAGGGACCCTAACAACCCGAGAGCCCGACTTCCTGGAATTCATCGCTAAAGGACCAATTCCATTCGCAGGCCCTCGTCGTCCCACTCCGCGTCACTGGGCAAGCGCATGGCGGCATGACCAAAAACCCGGCGCGCGGTCCACAAGAGGGCGGCAGCATCGTAGAGGTGCTTTCTAGGCACCCGTTTGAGGTCAAAATCGATGATCTTGCGCGCTCCCGGCATTTTTTGCTCCAGAACCTTCCGGCGTTCGTCGCGACCATCCGAGATCTTCTTCGACCGGCGCAGGGGCGAATTCCCATTCAGTTGGTAGAAACTCAATTCCGGTTGGCCCTCGTACACAACGCGCTGGCGGTATGGGGACATTTCGGCCGCCACTTCGCGGTATCGCGGGAGGAGCATTGCCGTAACGACGTCAAGATGACCGTCTATTTCTCCCTGTTCTCCCATTAGGGTCGCCCGCGATGGGGCATCGTGCAATCCGGCGCCCCTTCGACCAAGCATGGCTCGCGCCAGGCGATCGCACGTTCTCGCACCCTCGCTCGAATGAGAAAGGTAGCCAATCGGCGCGTTCACCACGATCACCGAAAACGAGGGTCGTTCATCGAGAACCGCAATAAATGAGTCATATATTTTCGGTTCTTCAGGTGCAAAGGTCGCCGCGTGCATCTTGGCACTGGCTACAATCCACTTCGATCCCCAGGGAGTAACTCCCGCGACGACCTTGTAGGGCAAATCTGGCCCGCGTCGGGTACTCACTGATACTTAGACTTTGGCAGCGGACAACTCCATTTGCTCCATGGCTCGAGCGAGTTCCTTCGGGTGTGCGCTTACCATCAGCGCATCCTCGTAGGTAATCGATCCCGCCTTGATGAGGCCGGCCAAACCGCTCTCGAGGGTCTGCATCCCCTCTTTGGAGTTGGTAAACATGACGTTAGACAGCTGATTCGATCGTCCCTCTCGAATGAGGTTTCGCACCGCATTCGTGGCTATCAGTACTTCGAAGGCGGCCACCATCCCACCCCCAACCCTTGGGATGAGGCGTTGTGCCACAATTGCACTGAGTGAGGACGCTAACTGCACCCTGGTCTGTTCCTGTCGCCAGGCCGGGAATACGTCGATTATCCGGTCCACGGCCTGCGGGGCATCGTTGGTGTGCAGGGTCGCGAACACCAAGTGACCAGTTTCAGCCATCGTCAGCGCGATCTGAATTGAATCGATATCGCGCATCTCACCAATGAGAAGAACGTCGGGGTCCTCTCGAAGTGCAGATCGCAAAGCCCGGTCGAACGAAGGACTATCGAGACCAACCTCACGCTGGCTAACGGCGGCCATTTTGTGATGGTGCACGTACTCAACGGGGTCCTCAATGGTCAAAATATGACAAGCCCGCGTTGTATTGATACGGTCCACGATTGACGCCAGGGTCGTGGACTTCCCAGATCCCGTCGGACCAGTCACCAACACAAAACCGCGAGGTAATTCAGCAATCATGTCGGCAGCAAAAGGTAGTCCGAGCTCCTCGAATGAGGGAATGGCGGTGGGGATGAGCCGAAGGGCCAGAGCCGTCTGACCCCTTTGAGTAAAGATGCTCCCCCGGATTCGCGCTCGGTCAAGGTACGAAAAGGAAAAGTCAACGTCCAATTGCTCCCTGAATGTCGCCAATTGGCCTGGCGTCAAGAGCGGAATCGCCATTTCATCAATCTCGGCACCCGTAAGTACGCTGGCGCCCTCTACCGGACGTAGTTTGCCATCAACGCGAATTCGCGGTGGCGAGTCACCAGAAAGCAACAGGTCGCTGCCACCTTGTTGCCAAAGGATATCCAACCATCGATCTATTGATTTGGGCTGTTCTGTGCTCACTTGGTCGTTTCCTCTCGTAAGGGCATAATAGCCAAAGTGCCCGGCACAAAAGGCCGGGCACTTTGAATTATTTGTAAAAAGGTTGAATCAGGATACGGTCGATGCTGTGCAAGTGCCTGCACCGGTCCACGCAGTCGCATTGGCGGATGTGCTGGTCGAGTTACCGACCGACAGGGTGCCTCCAGTTGCAGCTAGGTAGAAGATGTAGTGCGTGGTGTTGCTAGGCCAAGATTGCAGATACGGACCACCGTTTGTCGTCGCTGTCAACGCTCCCGTTGTGGCCGGATACGAGCCATTATTGGCGTAGTACGCGGCAATTGCGGTGTCGACTGTTGCGCCGTCAGCCTGGCAGGCCGCGATGGCGCTCTTGGATGTCACGCTACCAAGGGAAAAGACGACGACTGCGGCCAAAATGCCAAGCACCACAATCACGATGAGGAGCTCGATCAAGGTGAATCCCTTTTCGCTCTCTCCAGCCTCCCTTTTCATCTTAATCCTGCGGTACGTATTAATCATTCTTTCTCTCTTTCGTCCATGGAGCGCCGACACTCGGAACTACCCTTTCATGGTTAATGAGAAAATGATACGACGAATCAACAACAATTCGTGACAATGAAAGGACAAAATTCGGATGGTTTTTGCACAACTTTTGTTTACGTTGTGGCAACCTGAGGTTGTGGTGCCGCTCGAAAATCTCGCTTGAAACCGCCGAATTCTGTCATTTGTTGCTTTCACATCCGAAAGGTCGGCGCTACACCGTCAAAAAACGTGTAGCAATAACGAATCTATCGCCGACACGTTTTCTTTGTGTGTCGGCCGTGTTGCCGTTCCGTGAGGAGAAGATGAAACGGCCACGACCGTCAATATCAAAAATGGATTTTTAGTCAATTGTTGTTTCGCTGTACGCCGATCGATGATTCGCGCCCAATGGAGTTCAGTAGTCAGTTGGACGATTTTGAAGACCATGACACGTCTTCATTGAATTACCCGCTCAGTTCGACATCATTGCGCCGACGAATTCGTGACTGGCGGGGTTACGATCAAAGCTCGTAACAGCTATGAGGACCAATTCCAACTCTCTAGGGTCATCCCTTCTCCGCACGACACCCCTGAACCCAGCAGATTGCACTGAACCTTAAGGGGTGAACTGCCCTGAGAGGGATAATCGTCAAATGAAACCACAGCCTGCAGCAAGGGGCTGGTCGCGCACGTCGCGCCATCGGCGTTCGCCAGAGTGGACGAAGAGCCACTTGTCAGGCCGAATGTGGTGTTTGGGCAGGCCGAAAAGGTGACAACCCGGGTGGCGCTTAGTGAAAGCACTTCATAGGTGTTGCACCACACGTCCATCGTGGTCGTGACGGGGTTGGTTGAAAGACCGCTCGAGAAAGGAAGCTGCGACACGTTTCCGGTCTGAGGCGTCCAGCAGAGCCCGGCTCCCGTTGCTTGCTTTTGAGTCGGCGTTGTCGAAGGGAGCGGGTGGTATCGAATGCTCTGAATTGCCACGTCGACCGCGCCACTGGCGGCATTTTGCAAGGTGTTCACACCTGAGAACTTGGTGGTGTTATTAAGGTCATTCGTGGCCCACGTCGCCAGAGCGGTCACAATCAGACCAACGGCAACGATATAGACCAATGCCAGTATCAATACAGCTCCGGATTCGTCCGTCTCTTCGTGCACACCAAAACCGCCATGTGTTACCCCGGCGAGGACGTTGTCGGGCGAACGTCCGGCTTCGCGTTGCCGACTACGTGCTTTCACACGACGCAATCGTCCCAACATCGCCGGTGCCGTTCTCGAATCCACGATCCTTACAGGCTCCCCGACACGGCGGAGTCATTGTTGGAGTCGGTGACCTTGAACGTAACTCCGGTAATGCTTCCACTCGCCCCCGGCGTTCCCGAGATGATCCCGGTGGAAGGAGCAAGCGTCAACCCAGTAGGCAGGGTGCCCGAGTTAAGAGCCCAGGTATAGGTGCCAGTGCCCCCGCTGTGGGCCAATGTCGTCGTATAAAACACATTCTGGGTGTACGCGGGCAACGTAGTGGTGCTCACCGAGAGTGCCGGGCTAATGACGATCGAGAGGCTCACCGACACGGCCGTGTCGGTGTTGGAGTCGGTGACCTTGAACGTAAGAGCGGTCCCAGCCGCGGTGGGCGTGCCCGAGATGATCCCGGTGGAAGGAGCGAGCGTCAACCCAGTAGGCAGGGTGCCCGAGTTAAGAGCCCAGGTATAGGTGCCAGTGCCCC
>Ga0182030_10003095_pt1 | contig 35465 bp, 42 predicted proteins | sample 812S3MmetaG_FD_121299 | JGI IMG/M metagenome (GOLD analysis project Ga0182030, IMG submission 121299) | Permafrost microbial communities from Stordalen Mire, Sweden - 812S3M metaG (Illumina Assembly) | ecosystem: Environmental > Terrestrial > Soil > Wetlands > Permafrost | place: Sweden...
GGGGACGAACATCGGCCCTTCCTCAACGGCTAACGCAAGCAGCCCCGTTCGTGCGGCCTTGCGCCAGGCAAACAGATGTTGGGGGCTGATCTCGTACCGCCGTGCCACCTCCGAAACAACTGCACCCGCGGCAAAGGATTCCGCAACGATCCGGCCCTTCTCCGCCTCGGTCCAGCGACGCCGACGCCCAACACCTGTCCGGATTTCTACTCGGCCGCGCGGCCGCGAAGTGTCAAATATATCGTCGACCATATATGTGAACCGATCCCGTTAAACCGATCCACATCTGCAGATTTATCGAAGCCGCCGCAAGGTGCGGTCAGAAGACCGCTTACGAACGAGCGTTGCGGGGTGTGGCGGTTGGAAGAAGAAACTGGACCTTTGCCGGTTCGGACGCTGGCGGCCATCGTGCCGCCGCCGTCTATACCCTGATCGAAACCTGCAAGATGAACGAAGTCGATCCGCAAGCTTGGCTTACCGACGTCCTGGCCCGGCTGCCCGATCATCCTGCCAACAAAGTCGCCGACCTGCTCCCGTGGAATTGGAAGGCCAACCAGCAGTCCAAGGCCGCAGCCTGAGCGACCGCTATCGGAAGATCGCCCCTGCCTGGGGTGTTGGTCGGATGCGTACCCTTGAACTGGCGGTTGACGTGATCCAGCGGGCATGGCGCGGCCTTGTCGCTGATCGTGGTCTTGACGGGTTTGCCGCGGATTGCCCCTTGCAAACCCATGTCCCGCATCAGTCGCGCCACGGTACAACGGGCAACATCGAAGCCTTCGCGCTTGAGCTGCCGCCAGACCTTGCGCACGCCATAGACCCGGAAGTTCTCATCGAAGACGCGCCGAACTTCGATCTTCAGCCTGACATCCTGCCTGGCGCGCGCCGACAGCTTGGCGGGATCGCGCCGCTTGGCGACATGGGCGTGGTAGGTCGAGGGGGCGATCGGCAAAACCTTGCAGATCGGCTCGACCCCATGCGCCCCAAGATGATCGTCGATGAAGGCGATTATGGTTTGGACCGGCGGTCGAGCTCCGCCGTCGCAAAATAAGCGCTTGCCTTGCGCAGGATCTCGTTGGCCTGCCGAAGCTCGCGGTTCTCCCGTTCGAGGGCCTTCAGCTTCTCGGCCATGTCGGTCGGAACGCCGGCCCGCTGCCCGCTGTCGATCTCGGCCTTCTTTACCCAGTCATGCAGCGTCTGCGGCGTGCAGCCGATCTTGGTCGCAATGGAGGTCACCGCCGCCCAGCGCGACGGGTGCTCGCTGGCGTGATCCAGAATCATCCGAACCGCTCTGGCCCGGACCTCGGGTGAAAATTTGTTCGTCGTCTTGCTTGTCATGGCTCCATCCTCTCAGGAGTTGGAGCCTCCGGCAAACCCGGGGCGGTTCAATTCGTCGCGAGCGTGATCGCGATCGTAACAGAATTGTGGTAGTGCGCCCCTTGATCCGGCCGCTTGAGCGCCCAGCACCGAGGTAGTGTCCAGAATCTTTCGCACATTCGATCATGCAACGGCTTCGGTTTTGGTGCTGCTGATAGAGTGGTCGCATGTTCGTATAGCATTTGACCGACCATGTTGTGCCGGCGATGCACCGTAGTCGCGCAGCCGCCACCACGAACCATCTCGCCAAGATGATCCCGGATCCGGGCTTCATCAATCTGGATGACCCGGCCCACCGCCTTCAATCCCATCGCCTCATCAATCAACAACAGCACGTAAGAGCAGGATTTCACCATTGAACAGCTCTACTTCCTGGCCTTTACATCAACCCAGTTTTCTAATGAAGGACGGAGAAGACCGAAGCATACGTCTATGAAAAATCGTTTTGGACCGAGGCCTCGATATCGATTTGGAAGGTAAGCTCCTTCAAAAAGACACTGAACCAATAACGCGAATCGGATTGCAAGATGCCGACTTGAATATAGCCGGAAACGCAACTCGTAAAAATAGCGCACGGATTTCCAACGAGCTATCGCCAAGTCAAATGCGTACGCTCGGTTCTTCGTCCGGTTTGCTTCCAGCATTTCAACGCGATCGCTTGCTATTTTAGTCAGTTGACCCAACGAGGATGGCCTCTCCCGCGTTTTCGCAAGGATTTTGTCTTTAAGGGTAGTGCGCTTCGCGCCGTAGGCGTTATCGGAATGCTGGCGATAATGTACCAATGGTTCATTAATAACGCCTATTTTACAGAAATGCGACGCTAAAAAATGCACCCAGCGATCGTGCGAAAGGACCATATCAAATGTCTCACTGTCTTCGCCGCGACAGCCTTCGGGAATAATTTGAAGTATTGAACGATGGAAGACCTGAGAGAATCCATAGAAAACGCCCCAAGGATCCTCAGAACGGGGCGCTATCGCTCCCGTCTTCTTTATATCTTGGTTGTGTATCGCGCCGGGAGTGCCATTTTCATCGATCAAGCGGACAGTATGAGCGCAAAACTCAACGCCCGTATCGGCTATGAACTCCATACAGGTCTCGATCTTTTTCGAACACCAAATGTCGTCCTGATCGCAAAAGGCAATATACTCGCTGCTGGCAAGATGCGCCGCTTTGAGAAAATTGTTTGAGTATCCGAGCCTTTTTTCGTTCCGAACAAAAACCACCGGAACCGCGCTAGTTTTCAAAAACCACTCGATTACCTCGATCGTACCATCGGTCGAACCATCGTCGCAGATCACAATCTCAAAAGGCAAAACCGTTTGTGAGAGAAGGCTTTGAAGCTGTTCTATTATAAACCGCCGACCATTAAGGGTCGCCATAACAACCGAGACATTTTGCATGTGTGCCTTGCTAGCCAGGAAAATGGGGTTTCCCTCGCTATTCCACCGGGCTGTGCGCCTTCCACTTTCTTGCTTCTTCTTGCTTCGCCTCGGATTTTGATAATGAGACTTCGCACTGCACTTTCACCAATAGGACCGCGCCAGCAACGTGGCGTTAAGATGCCATGCTTGCCGATTTTCATTTTGTTATCGAAATTGGTCGGCTCTCAAGTTCCGTCGTATCAATCTCCGCGAATTGCCGAGCGAGATAATCCGCCACCGCAAATCCTTTAGACGCCTTCATGATGGACGTGTGCGTACCCTCGAACTGAACGAATTGCGAGTTCGGAGCGGCTTTACGCCAGGGTCCTTCTAACTGGCGTAAATGCGCCAGAGATTGTGTCTTCGCTGCGCAAATCAGGACGCGGCCGGAATACTGCTTTGGGACGTATCTAAATTGGGTCTCAAATAACACCTTCGTGAAGGCCGCATGATCTGGCGTAAAGTTTTCCAAATTGATGAAGCCCTCTACTGCATGATCCGAGTTCTTTCCCACCAGCTTTGCTGCGAACGTCTTACCTGTAGCAACTGATTTATTGAGGACCGTTCGACAGAAGCTCTTGAAGGTAAACTCCACCATTAGGAAGTCACGTATCCAGGCCGGAAAATTCCAGATCAGCTTAAGCCAATAGAACGGATTATAAGCGCTGATCTCGGCTCCCGTATTGAAAAGCTCGCCATCGAACACCACAATGAGACTGACTTCACGCCCCAGCGCCCGCAATTGATGCGCCATCTCAAATGCGATCATCGCGCCCACGGAATGGCCGCCGAGCACGAAATTTCCCCGAGGCTGAAATTCGATCAGGCGTTCAACGTAATATCGGCTGATCGATTCAATTGAGCTAGGAAATTCGGCATTGCGCTTCGCCGTTGGCGCTTGAATACCGTAAAAATTCCGCTCCGCTCCCAGCATCTGCGCCATAACGCGAAAGTCGGTTATCGAGCCCGTGATTGAATGGACGCAATAAAACGCTGTGCCAGTGCCTCGATCGTTGAGGGGTTGAATAACATTGGTGACTTTACGCCGAACTTCTTTTCCGAAGGCGATGCCCGCCAACTTGTTCATGTGCGCATCCTGGCCAACGAGTTCGGGCGCGCGCTTATTATTTGGATCCGGCTTACTCATGTCCGAACTCGCAACGATCAACAACGCTAAAAGCTGCTAATAGAGAGCAAGTTCTCGGAAACGCGTCAGCTCGATCCCTCACCTCAAATAACCAGCAAACAACGAGACTTGTAATTACAACGAACTGAATCGCGATTAAGTTCGGGCCAGGAAAAGTCCAGGGCGGTGATCCACTCGGGAAAAATAATTGGCCCAGCCCGTTAGGGAGCTGAAAGATTGTTCCGTCGTGCGAATGCTTCGTATAGTCGATCATGCTAACAAGCGCGCCGGATCCTGCTCCTGCAGCGATTAGCTCCCATTGCTTAGGTGGATTCCATTTGGCTCCTGGCATCTTACGCCCCCTCGATTTTTTCAAAGTATAAGTATGAGATATGACCTAACAATTCGCGTCAACCGCGATTTTAAGAAGAGTTGCAACTAATCTGGTCGCGCCTATCTCAAGGCGCTCAATTTTCTGCCAAGCGGCACGCCGCCAGTTCCGTCACCCAGCCTAAGCGGCTCGCTGCTTCCTTGTAGTCCGTCTTTTGACTAATTTAACCGGTATGTAGTCTATTTCAGGCCCACACTTTCAAACAAGCCCGAAAGAACTCTATGAAAGTCGCAATTGTGCATTATTGGCTTGTCGGCATGCGTGGCGGCGAGAAAGTAGTCGAAGCGCTGGCAGAAATGTACCCCCAGGCGGACATTTTCACCCACGTCTACGTGCCGGAGATGATTTCCGAAAAAATTCGCGAGCACCGGATTATTCCAACGTTCATCAACGCGCTACCTCGCGCCAGTAAGATGTATAAGACCTATCTTCCGTTAATGCCGCTCGCTCTTGAACAGTGCGACTTGCGTGGCTACGACCTCGTGATCAGCAGCGAATCTGGTCCGGCCAAGGGCATTATTGCGCCAGCTGAAGCACTGCATGTTTGCTACTGTCACACGCCAATGCGTTATATCTGGAACATGTATCACGATTATAGGGACGGGGCTGGACGCGTTACGCGGATGATGATGCCGGCGCTGTCGCACTACCTGCGGATGTGGGACGTTTCGACGGCCGCTCGTGTCGACAGTTTCGTTGCCAACTCCGAAACCGTTGCTAAGCGTATTCGTCGATATTATGGCGCGGACTCGGTCGTAATCCACCCTCCAGTCGACACCACCTCGTTTTCGATCGCCCCACCTTCCGAGCTTGAAGACTACTATTTGATGGCTGGCGAACTAGTTTCGTACAAGCGACCGGATCTGGCGGTTCGCGCCTTCAATGAACTTAAATTGAAACTCGTCGTCATTGGAGGCGGCGATATGCTCGACGACGTTCGCCGTCTCGCCGGTCCGACCGTGACCGTATTGGGGGCGCAGCCATTCGACGTTCTTCGCAGCCACTATGCGAGATGCCGGGCTCTGATATTCCCTGGCGAAGAGGATTTCGGAATGGTTCCGGTTGAAGCTATGGCGAGCGGGCGCCCGGTGATCGCCTTCGGCCGGGGTGGCGCGGTCGAGACGGTGGTGACAGGACTTTCGGGTATTTTCTTTGCCGAACAGACCGTCGAATCCATCTCATTAGCCGTCAAAGAGCTTGGTAAATTTGAGATCGATCCTGCAAAAATCGCGGCACATGCCAAACGCTTTGGCAAGGATCACTTCTTTCGCAAGATGCGCGAGCACATTGACCGGCTGCTCGCCGAGAAACACCGCTTGAATTGACCAATGCGTGCGATCGCGATAACTGGTGACAAAAAGCTATTCGCTTAGCGTATCGATCATAAACAATTTGTCGCCTTCGATCACAAGGCACGTTAAACGGCCTGTCGCGAAGGCCCCGGTGTCGATGTTAATCCGGTTCGGCCGCACCTCAATCTCCGCAGTGGGCGTATGTCCATGGACGATGATTTTTCCGAAATCGTGCGCCGAGGAAAGAAATTCGTTCCTAATCCACAGTAGATCGCTTTCGCTTTGCAGAGAGAGGTCGGTGCGCGGCCTGGCACCCGCATGGACAAAGAAATAGTCTCCGCACGAGAACGAGTTGCGCAGACTCCCAAAAAAACGGAAATGCGCTTGCGGCAGCGCATTGTGGAATGCCAATTGAGTCTCCTCGGTCTGCTTGCGATTGGGAAACAGTTTAGGGGCCACGCCATAGGACGCCAACGTTTCCCTGCCTCCGAGCCTCAGCCATTGATCGATCTTGGCGCGGTCACTCAAACAAGCGACTGCAATCAATTCATGATTGCCCTTCAGAAAGATCGATTCATGCTCAGCGCCATGCTTGATTAGTCGGTCGATGGTTTCCCGGGACCAACCGCCCCGATCGATATAGTCGCCAAGAAAAACCCGCACCGATCGCAACGTCGGGAACTGTGCAATATCCGCCTCGATCTGGCCGAGCAGCTTTTCAAGTAAGTCAACCCGGCCGTGAATGTCGCCGATGGCATAAATCCGCAGTCCTTCTGGTAACGAAGGAGGCTTTCCTCCCACTTTAAGTTTCCCTGCACCCGGAACGAACGACCGCATCTATTACCTCGACAATTGCGAATGAGATTCCGAGCCGAAAGCAATAATCTTGCTCGTCATTCGCCATCGCGTAAGTCAAAACAGATCCAGAGGGAATAGAAAAGCTGCACCGGCGCATCTAAGCGACCGAGCACTCAAACGCTTCGGAAACAGCCGTCGCCATTCAGCATTTGGCAGCCGTTTTCCTGCACTTCCAAAAATGATATATTCTTTCAATGAGTTAGCGGTTCTTGGTTGCCAAGATTTAATATCTGCTATCAACCTTAAAGAGCACTCCTGGTTGCTAATGGTGGGGTTCTAAGGTATTTAGAATGAACAATAATTTGCGATGGAAAAACAAGTAGTTGAGGACCATCATGCATACTAGAATATTTTCGCGGGAGCTTTGGCTGATGCTCTGTTTCGCCGTCGTCGCGAGCCCGGCATCGGCAGCTTGCATAACCCCGCCACTCTCCGCTGAATTCATTAAACAATTTAAATCCAACCCCGGCGGATTAATTCCGACGCCGGACACCGATGCGCGAACGGTTGAGGTATTGACCAGAGACTTGGCCGGAACAGATCCCACTTTGGCACCGGACCTCGTCCACATCGCGGAAGGCGTACGGCAGAGATTTCGATCGGCAATTGCAGCAGGTCTTGCCCAAGCCGCGCTGGCCTGTATGGGCACCGATCAGCAGGCAGCGCTGCAAATTCAGCAAGCGGTCGCGAGCTTTCAAGACGGTCAGTTTCAGGCCTTGTTTGCCGCGGTGGTGGGTGATCTTTCGACCGCAACGACGGCCGCAGCGGAGTCAGCGGCCACGGGTTCCGCAGGCAGCGTCGCCATCGTCAATCCAAATACATCACCCGGCACCAAGAACAACCCCGGCAGTGGGGTATTCTTCAATCCAGCCAGCTTCGGACCGAGCAATGCTACGACTAACGTCTTCGCTGTCGCCGGTCCAACCGCATCCGCTGGCAGCACGACGAACGGCAAAACTGCTGCAAATGCTGGCAGCACGACGACCGGTAAAACTGCTGCAAATGCTGGCAGCACGACGAACGGCAAAACTGCTGCAAATCCGGTGAGTGCGACGCGCTAATCGTTTTGTAGAGTGCGGCGGGACTGCCCGATGACTCGACTGCCCGATGACTCTCAGTAGGTTGAAAGCGTCTCATGAATTTTGCCAGTCAGTTTCGTAATCGATCCTACGATTCGTCTTTTAAAAACCATGCAGAGGCGGGGCAGACATCTCTGCTGCACGCCCGAGATTTCATCGCGCGCCAGTGGCGCCTTATTGCTCTGATTACAGCTTTTGCCCTCGTCCTCGGTGCTCTCTACATAGCGATTTCTCCCTTAAAATATAGCGCCCAGGCAGACCTGCTCATTGACACCAAGAAGGTGACGTGGACGCAGACGGAGATGGCAACCGACAACCGAACGGTCGAAGATGCGTCGGTAGAGAGCGAGATCGAGACGACTAAATCGGAAAAAGTGGCGACGATGGTTATTCAGCGTCTTCGCTTGACGGGAGATCCTGAATTTATCGGGGCAGGCTATGGTTTTGCGCGTCGCATTTTGACATTGTTCCATGCATCTTCTTTCGATAATTCTGCTTCGGAAGTTTCCAACGAAGAGCTGACGCGCCGGGCACTGAAAGTGTTAAAAGACAATTTGCGAGTTACGCGCTTGGGGCGCAGCTATATCGAACAAATCGAATACACGTCTCTTAGCAGGGACAAGGCATCAGCAATCGCTAACGCACTTGCTGATGCCTATATCGAGGATCAGCTTGAGGCTAAGTATGAAGCCACGCGTCGTGCCAGCGAGTGGTTGCAGCAACGGATCGGCGAATTGCGCAAGCAGGCAAGCGATGCCTACAGGGAAGTACAGGATTACAAGTCGGAAAACGGTATCATCATCGGAGTTGATGGAAAGCTGGCAAGCGAGATCGAGCTTGATCAACTCGGTACGGCGCTGGCCAAAGCTCGCGCGGACACAACGCAGGCGCGAGCAAAGTTTGATCGGATTTCCCGGGTGCTCGAGCAACGAAATGATAATGGCCACATCGACATCCCGGATCCAGTAGTAACAGATGCGCTTAGCAATCCGGTGATTACAAAATTGCGGCAGCAATTTCTCGACGATCAGAACAAGGAATCGGAGTGGAGTGCCCGTTACGGTTCCGATCACACGGCCGCGCGAAATCTGCGAGCGGAAATGGCGGCGCTACAGCGCGCGATCTGGGACGAAGTTTCCCGGATTGCGGAGAGCTACAAGAGCGAACTGCAAATCGCAAAAAGCCAGGAAGAGGCTATCGACAAGCGAATGCAGGATGTATTTCGGAATTCTGGATCGACACGTCAATCCCAGGTTCGCCTGCGGGAGCTTGAAACCGCCGCCAACACCTATCGTGGGATTTACGAAACGTTTTTGTCTCGATTTACCCAATCCGTCCAACAGCAATCATTCCCCTCCACCGAAGCTCGTCTGGTAACTTTTGCTTCGCCTCCGCGCACTCCCAGCTCACCGAAAATCGCGCTGACGATGGCACTCGCGACACTCTGCGGATTGGGTCTTGGAGTGATGGCAGCCTTCGCCCGCGAACAAATGAACCGCCAGATTCACACTCGCGGACAGGTTGAGGAACTTCTGAACACCAACTGTCTGGCAGTATTGCCGTTGTTACGCAACGACTCGCGAGTTTTCGGCCCGCTGCGAGCAACCAAAGCTTCAAAAGCGTTCCATCAAATAATCGGGGCGGCGCCTTTTTCTGGGACTGCAGAGGCTCTTCGACACATCAAGGTTGCAATAGACCTTCATCCAAGGGGGGCCAAAATAATTGGCCTGGTATCCGCGCTTCCCGGCGAAGGCAAGACCACTGTTGCGACAAGCTTCGCAGCCTTCGTCGCGAAAAGCGGTGCACGAACCCTGTTGATCGATGCCGATCTGCGAAATCCTGCAATGACACGGACGCTTGGATATTCGAAGGCGCCTGGACTACTGAACATGGTCGCAGAGCGGACTGATTATAAGGAGCTGGTAATTTCAGATACAAAGTTCAAGTTTGACTTCTTGCCAGCTTCGACCCGGGTCAGGACTTCCAATAGTTCGGATGTGTTAACCTCAGCAGCCATGAAGGACATGCTGAAATCGGCTAGTGCGGAGTACGATTATATCTTGGTTGATTTACCACCGATCCTGCCAGTCGTGGATGTCAAGGCTTCGGCCAGTTTGTTTGATGCTTTCGTATTGATCGTCGAATGGGGCACAACCGCCGGCGGTGAAATCGTCAAAGCGGTGGAGACGTCCCCGTTGCTGTCAGAGCGGCTTCTGGGGGTGGTTCTTAATAAGGCCGACGAAGTGATCATGCGCCGCTTCGAGGGATATTCCGATCGACGTTACAGCTATTACTCTGATGAAAAGCTTCCGAACGAGGCTGCATAATTGTAGTTGCCAGGTGCGCCGCATATTTCTCAGGCTTGACATTATTCGGCGTTGCCTTGCCGTCGTACTGGGCAGCGCAGGATTGGCTTGGGGAATCAACGTCCTTCCGACCAGTGAAGCCGCAGATGATTTTCGGTTTCTCGAAGGTCAGTTGCTACAGTCCGATGCTTTCAATCCGAACACTTTAACTCATAAGCTCGCAAGTCCAGCTGCACGAGTTGTGCGCGATTGCGACACCCACTCCCAAACGGCGCTGTTGCTCATGGAAATGCGGCTCGCGCAAGCCGCATTGCGCGCAGGCGCGGTCGCGGAGTTCGAACAACGCGCCCTGTCTATGGACTTCCGCCTAAAGCGAACGCTTGCCTGTGAGCCGCGCCAATCGTTTGTTTGGCTTCTTGCGTTCAGCCTTGACGTCATGCACGGACGACTGAACGAGCAGGCGCTCAATTTACTCGCAATGTCCTACCAGACTTCACCAAACGAAGCGTGGATCGCAATCCGTCGCATGATGGTCGCGATACCCCTCGTTCTGATAATGCCGGAGCATCTGAAAGAGGAAGTCCTTGGCGAATTTCAGCAGCTTGTGCAAGACGGATTTGCCCGCGAAGCTGCCCTGCCCTATTCCAGTGCCTCGACTTCTGTTCGCGCCTTGCTCCAAGCGCGGATCGAGCGTCTCGACCCTGGTCAACAAAAGCAATTTTGGGATGTAACCCGGCAATGATGCGTCGACTTGGTGCATTACGGCTCGCGAAAATCGCGTGGCTGGAAGCCATAGTGCCGTGCAAGGTCGAGCAGCGCCCGGTTGTAGATCACAAGCCCGTCCGGATCTTCGCCGATTACCGCGGTCTTCATGCGGTCGTAGAGGATTTCCCGGGGCGCGCCGCCGATCGCCTCCAGCGCGGCGATGTGGCAGCGCAGGACCGATTGCAAATCCTGGTGGACGACAAAACGCGCCCAGATCAATCGTGAGTAGCCCAGCACCATCGAGAACAGCCAGACGATCCGTTTCACGCCAGGCTCGTCAGTGAACACGACCTCGAAATGGGCCAGATCGACCTGCGCCTGCTCGCCGGGCGCCGTCTCGAAGCGGACCTCGAAAGCGGGCGTTCGCGGCGGCCGTAGCTCGCGCACCGCCTCCTTGAGGACGGTATAGCCGCCCCGATAGCCCCGATCCTTCAACTCGCGCCACAAGCGGCGTGCCGTCGGCGCCGGGAAAGACGTGATCCGCTCCGCCAGATATGACCTGAACGGATCGATGACGCCCGGCTGCGGCACCCGCGGCTTATATTTCGGTGGCTCCAATCCGCGAGCCACGTAACGGCGCACGGTTTTCCGGTCGATGCCAAGTTGCCGAGAAATGGCCGACACGGACATCCCCTGTCGATGCAAGTCCAAGGTCATCATGAGTTCCCCGAGTTTGATCACCGTGCCGCTCCTCCCGCCAATAGGAGGAGCATCGGCAATGGTGCGATGCATGGCCTCCCCAAAGCGCACCTTGGGAACATCCAACTTCATAAAACTGGGGAATTTTCAAACGCCACTTTTGAGGAGAATGCACCCGCCACTCACACCTCGAACGGCGTGACGGCGGTCGGCCTAATCTCGCGCACCGCGCGCTTCACAGCAGTGTAGCCGCCAACATAACCGCGCTCGCGCAATTCCCGGCACAGCCGAACCGCGGTTAGCCCAGGAAACGCCGCCAATCGGTCCCGCAGATAAGGCAGGATCGGATCAGTGCTTTTCTGCTGGACCGGCCTCGGACCGTACTCCGGCGGCTCCAGGCCGCGGGCAATGTATTTCCGAACCGTCGGCGTGGCGGAACCGGCGGATCGAGGGCGAGCACCCATATCTCTACCTTGATGGCATCGTCATGAAGCGCAGCTCGGCCGGCGAGGTCCGCAACGTTTCGCTGCTGGTGGCCTCGGCCGTCAACGGAAGGATTTCCGAGATCCTGGGCATCTGCGAGGGCGCCAAGGAGGACAAATCCGGTTGGTCGGCGTTTCCGCGTCATCGGGTCGACCGCGGCCTGAAGGGCGTGCAGCTGGTCATTTCCGACGCCTGCAGGGGCCTTGTCGAGAGCGTCGCGGACTTCCTGCCGGAGGCGCGCTACCAACGCTGCATGGTGCATTTCCATCGCAACGTCTTCAGCCACGTCCCTTCGACCAGGGTTCGCGAGGTCAGCCACATGCTCAAGGCCATTCACGCCCAGGAGAGCCGGGAGGCCGCCGACAACAAGGCACATGCGATCGTCGACGACCTGCGGGCAAGCAAGATGGGCAAGGCAGCCGACCTCCTCGAGCAGGCCGTCCACGAGACGCCGACCTACCACGGCTTTCCGGACATCGAAAGATTCTGGACACTACCCAAAGATCAATCCATTCGGGAGTAGCGAAACGACGGCGAGCTCAGAATCCCGCTACCTAACGCCCTCGAATTTGCGCAAAAAAGCAAGCAAATCGCTCCCTTTTAAACACAAAGGCAATTGGGAAAAGGCTGCGCATTTTTTGGCGGTGCCAGAATACCAGCTGCATCCGAGCGAATTTGGTTAATAAAATGAATGGCTTTAACTGTTCATATTAACAAAAAGTTGCTTGAAAAATGCGCTCTGGACTAATTGTGCAGTGAGCATCAATTTGCTAAAGAAAGATTAAAGGTGTGGTTTATTTGTTAATTTTATGTGTTTGGAGTGTGTCATGAATGAATTGGTTGGTTTGCAAAAAGGCTCGACCTTTGTGGCCGCTGCCGCGGCCGGCCCGGTCGGACTTGGGAGCAAAAGGGTCATCGATATCATTCTGGCGACCTCGGCGATTATCCTACTGGCACCGTTATTGACTCTCTGTTTTCTCACTTGCCTACTGACGTCGCCCGGACCGGCGATTTTTGGTCACCAGCGGGTAGGATTTCGCGGCAAACTCTTCAACTGTTTTAAATTCCGTACGATGGTGCTCGACTCAGAAAGCCGTCTTCGCGACCATCTCGCGGCAAATCCGAAAGCCGCTGCGGAATGGGCCGCCACTCGCAAGCTTCGATTTGACCCGCGGGTGACCGCGATCGGGTCAGTCCTTCGCAAGACCAGCCTCGACGAATTGCCTCAGTTGTTCAACGTCCTGATGGGCGACATGAGTATCGTTGGTCCCCGCCCCGTCACCGAAGAGGAACTTGTCAGGTACTCTACAAATGCCAATGCCTATCTTGCGTGCCGGCCTGGCATTACGGGCCTTTGGCAAGTCAGCGGCCGCAGCGGAACCACCTACAGTAAACGCGTCGCATGTGACACGTTTTATGCGCGCAACTGGTCAATAGCTCTCGATGCGAAGATAATGATCGTCACAATCCCGGTGCTGCTCGATACGGAAAACGTGTATTGATCGCACAGCCGGCGCTCGTCGATCTCCTTAGACTGAGCTTTTTGTGTCGCTCTGACGGCGCGCTAACCACCGCCCATAGACCGCAAAAGCGTCTGCCAAACGAAACAGCTGTCGCGGAATAAAATATTCATGGCAAATATTCTCGTTGCCGGTGGTGCCGGATACATTGGATCACACACCTGCCTCGATCTCTTCAACAAAGGCCACACACCCATCTGCTATGACAACCTCTCAAATGGCCACGAGGAGTTTGCAAAATGGGGCCCCCTCGAGCGAGGCGATATCCGGGATCGCGTAAGATTAGAGGCGGTGCTGGAGAAATATAAGCCGGACGCTATTATTCATTTTGCCGCGGCCATCGAAATCGGCGAATCCGTACTAAATCCTGCCGGCTTTTATGACAACAACGTGTCCGGAACGATCGCGCTTCTGCTGGCGGCACAGGCTGCTGGAATCAACAAGATGGTGTTTTCATCGACGTGCGCCACCTATGGGGTTCCGACTTCGATACCAATTGACGAATCTCATTGCCAGATGCCGATTAATCCATACGGCCGGAGCAAGATGATCGTTGAGCAGATTCTGGGGGACCTTGACCGGTATCGAAACTTTAGATCAGTCATTCTACGCTATTTCAATGCCGCCGGAGCGGATCCTCTGGGGAGAATCGGTGAGTGGCATTCGCCGGAAACGCATGCAATACCGCTCGCGATCGAAACCGCTTTAGGCAAACGTTCGCATTTTAAGGTCCTTGGCACCGATTACGACACGCGAGATGGCTCGTGCATCCGCGACTTCGTCCACGTATTAGATCTTGCGGATGCGCATACCCGCGCGATCGATCATCTGTTGGGCAACGGCAACAGCCTGGCCTTAAATCTAGGAACCGGAAACGGCACGACCGTGAAAGAACTTCTTGCGGTCGTTCAACAGGTATCAGGTCAAAGCTTTAAGATAGAATATGGGGACCGACGAGAGGGTGACTCGCCAGCGCTTGTGGCTGACAATAGCTTGGCGAAACAGAAATTTGGCTGGTCCCCCCGTTACGACTTGGAATCGATCATACAGACGGCGTGGGACTGGCACACAAGAGTCACGTCGCCGTCCAAAGCTTTCTGAAACCATTGGGTTCGTGCTCAATCGAGCTGCAATTGGTACGATGCTAGCGATTCGTTAACTCCATCAAATAGCAAAGAATTAATCTCGTAGCGACAATATCTGACTTACCGAGAGAGCGCCCACTGGCGATCACACCCTTCTCGCTTAGTCTGGATATCGCATGTCGTGGCGATCTTATTTGGCAATTTCGACTATCACCGGCCTCCTGTCGGTGGTCAATGCGGACGCTCGCAGTCCCACACCACTAGATTCCGTTATACTGACACCAATTATCGAATCGTCGGCTACTCTGGTTCCGTTTCAGCATGTTCGCTTTTGCCTGCGCTATCCCGCAGAGTGCAAACCCAGTTCTGCTGAGACTAACCGTATCGAACTTGATCTGCAAACGATGCAGTTGCTGGAACGTGTCAATCGCGACGTAAATCTCGCAATTATTCCAACGGTCAAGAATTACGGCAAAGACCTGGGGGACAGGTGGACAATCGCGCCCGACACGGGAGATTGCAACGACTACGCGGTCACCAAGCGACATGATCTTCTTGAAAGCGGTCTACCCTCAGGGGCCTTGAGGCTATCGGTGGTCAAGACCGCCTCTGGAATTGGCCACCTCGTCCTCGTCGTTGCGACAACGAATGGGGACGTCGTACTGGACAATCTGACGGCGGCTATCCGTCCGTGGCAGACCACCGAATATCAATGGCTGAAGATCCAATCGGCAAGCGACCCGCGCTTCTGGAACGAAATTAAATCGGCCAGGACCGCGCCATCGTTGTCGCAAGCAGGCCGCAGCATTCGCATCGCAAATCGATAGTAGGCCGGGACTTGCTGGCCGGCTCGATGCTTCCATAGTGGACGACCCCTGTGGAGGCGATTTACATCGATTGCCCGTCCAAGTTAGATTCTCAATTCAGTGTCGGCTCTTGCCAATTGGCGATTGGGCCACTTTCCGCTCGGACGGCTAACGCTCTTGCCAGGCCGCAGCCCAGCAAAATTCCAAACACAATAATATAACCCGGAATCTGCAGGGAGAAATCGATTGTTGAATGCAAATAGCTAAGCGTTGCGATGCCTGCAATGGCAGCGAGCACGCGCCGATCTGCTCGTTCTGAGGTCGCCACAGCAGCCCGCAAAAGGATGAAAACCGACAGGAGCGCGGCGATCGCAATCATTGCGGCGACTGGAATGCCCATTTCGAAAGCGATCTCCAGGATGGTCGAATGGGCGTAATCCCACACCCCCCACGTCGAAATTGCATTGTTCCTTAATGCGGGAAACAGATCCGGAAAGGTGCCGGCCCCCGCTCCCAGAAACGGTCGTTCCCTAATTGCTTGTAAACTCAAATAGTAGACCGACAATCGATTATCGTCGATGAAGCCTTGGCTCGCGATCCTCCCTAATCTGTTCGCCAAAATAACGATCAACGCGAATCCGGTCATGGCCAAGGGCAAGATGTACCAGCGCGGCAGCTTCCATTTGTTTACCACCATCAAGATCATTGCAACGAGAAGACCCATCCCGGAGCAAAGCAAACCCCCACGCGAGCCTGTTAAAAGCAGCGCAAACAGACAGGTCAGTGCTGCCGCCGAACGTAGGATGATCTTCAAGGCGAGAGCCTCGTTGGCGCGGAACAGTAGCAACATGCGGATTGTTGAAAACCACATCGACTGCGCCGAAGAAAAGGCCAGGCAAAACCACAGAATCGCGCCCGCTCCGACGAAAGTTGCAGCGGTGTTGTGATTAACGAAAGTGGCCGTAAGATATCCGCGATATGCCACCTTGTTCGTCCACAACAGCATGTCCGGAGTAAGTAAAAAAGCCGCCAAGCCGTAGATCACATATAAAACAAACGAATATTGCGCAAACCAGATTAGCCTTTCGCTGTTGCGCCGCGACGTCCCGATCGAAAAGCCGCAAATAAAGGAAGTTGCAAAAAGCAGGAAATGCCCGGCGGCAATAGGCGAAATCTCGGCGCGGCTTGAAATCCGGGGTGACGTATTTAGCCCGAGAAGTTCGTTTGTTTGACGCCAAATCGGGTCGTCAAGTTGCTCAACGGCATGGGGAATGATTTGAATCACCGCAATGAGCGCGTAAATGCCGCAGAGAACGAGAAAGCCGGACAGTAGCCGGCTCTGCTCGAAATTCATTGGCACGGCCAGGCCGCACAGCGCACTGAAGGAAAGCAGGATTGTCCAAACTGCGATCCAGAACAAATCCACCGAGCCAAAAAAAAGCGGCGCCAGGACCAATACGACGATCGTCGTCCAGAGCTGGATGGAATTGAATGTCCCGGCTGGAGACAACGATCGCATCCGGCGAATCATCGCGGTGAAATTGTATCGTTCAGTTTTAACCCGCTAATTGATGGTAGGTAGTGTCCAGAATCTTTCGCACATTCGATCATGCAACGGCTTCGGTTTCAGATAGGTGCTGCTGATAGAGTGGTCGCATGTTCATGCAGCATTTGGCCGACCATGTTGTGTCGGCGATGTACCGTAGTCGCGCAGCCGCCAGGTTGAGGCAGGACTGACCGTCCGGGAAAGCACCGACGACGCGGGTTCTGCGCCGGATCTCTTTCATGATCCGCTCCAGCGGATTGGTTCTGATCTTCTGCCAGTGAATGTCCGGAAAGCCGTAGTAGGTCAGCGTCTCGTGGACGGCCTGCTCGAGGAGGTCGGCTGCCTTGCCCATCTTGCTTGCCCGCAGGTCGTCGACGATCGCCTGCGCCTTGTTGGCGGCGGCCTCCCGGCTCTCCTGGGCGTGAATGGCCTTGAGCATGTGGCTGACCTCGCGAACCCTGGTCGAAGGGACGTGGCTGAAGACGTTGCGATAGAAATGCACCATGCAGCGTTGGTAGAGCGCCTCCAAGATGATTCCGGATCCAGGCTTCATCAATCTGGATGACCTGGCCCATCGCCTTCAATCCATCGTCTTCGCTCATGGCTTCGATCCTTCCTCAGTTTAGAGGAAGCCAGCAATCTGAAAGTGCGAAAGATTCTGTACGTTATCTGATGGTACGCGCCACGTTCACATTAGTCACTGTATTTGCAACGCCAGACACGGTGGTAGCCGTGTTATTGATAAGCGTCAGCAGCTTGTAGTAGTCCACGACCCTGGCATTGGCGACGTACATGACGTCCTTGGTTCGCATTTGGAAGCCCGCGGCGACCAGCATGCCTGATGGATCGCGCAGATTGACGCGGTAAATCGTCGGTATTTTGTCGAAAGTGAATCGCATGATGTCTACGCCAAGCTTCTCCAGGAACTGTCGGTCTTCGTATCGATAGACATAGACTTCGGCGGGATCAGATTGCTGGTCGTTCAGGCCGCCCGCCTTGCCCATCGCCTGGCTTAGCGTCAGCGTTTCAACATCGAACGGAATTTCAGAGTTAAAGCCAAAGACGTTTTGATTGAGCGCCCCGAGCGCTGTGAATGTTGGCGCTTCATGGGTAACAAAAATCACATCATTTGGCCGAATGAAAATATTCTCTCGCGGATCGTGCACCACGCGGCTCAACAGAACTCTGACGCGCCTGCCGTCCCGTTGCAGTGTCACGTAGCTTTCAATCGCCTCGAACTTCGGACCACCCGCTCGCGCGATCAGCGCCAGCAGCCGCTCGCCAACGCTGTTAAGCGCTAAGACGCCTGGAGTATTCACGTCGCCCAAGACGCTAACGACGCTTGAGTGCTGCTGGTTAAGGCTGATGACTACCTGCGGCTCGATCGCGCGATTACGAAGCCGAGCGACTACCGCCTGCTGAATGTCAGGGATGGTGCGAGCAGCAGCGGGAATCTCGCCGGCGTAGGGCACATAAATGCTGCCCTTTTGATCAACGGCCTGCGGCGGCAAATCGACGAAGTTGCCGGGACGTGCACCCGCGGCTTGTCCGGGGGTAAACAGGCCGCCCGGCGCGGCTTCAAAGATTGATATATTGAGCACGTCGCCGACACCGACGACCTGGTTCGGCTTAGGGCGCTTATCAGGGAACTCGCCCTTGAACGTTATTAAGTTAGGCTGCGACAGCAGTCCGATAGTATCATTGCTCACGTCGACCAAGGCGTAAGGCAACGAAGCTGAAGAACGCACGCCAGCCGTCGCATTACCGTTGACCGAGTCACTCATCGGTCCCGTTCCCGGAAGCAGCGCGCATGCTGGCAACAGGGTAACGATACCGATTGCGAGGAGTGCAGAACCCAACCGCTTTAGCATTTCAGCCCGCCTCGCCGCCTGCCAGAGATCCGAGGCAAATTCGATAGAACTGCCCTGGAACAGTCGGGTTGCCGCATGCATGGATGTAAGTTTGCAATTCAAAACCGGCCCCGATGATCTCAGCGTGTTGTTCAAATTATGCTCAAACTTGCCGTTCACTGGCGCGGCCACGACCGATGGCTGGTGGATAACCCTATAGGCCGACTCTCCGAGTTCAAAGGCTGCAATGGCCTGGAGAAACGGGTTTCGCGGCCTGCGTGACATTTGGGCCACACCCCAGCCGCTCGGGTGCATCTAAGACTTGAATAGAATCTTGGTTCGCTTCCCCCCAACGAGCCGAGCCCTTACTCTCCGGCCAAATTCTATCGGTTCCGGATTTGCTGGGGATCGGTTTTTAAGATTTCAGCCGACGGGTGGCGTCACGGCGTTCTGGTTTCTCGCCCGGTGCATGACGAAGTTAATCCGCGTACACTAAATCACCGACGAATCACAAACACCAGCGCAGGCCAGGGCGATGACCGCTTGTTAACTTTCCGTTTCGTATAAATGGCTCGTCTCTTTTCATTCGTCGTGGACTAAAACTGAAGCCTGAAGGATCTCGGATGGGATACGCAGCCGTCGTGCTGGCGATACTGGGCTTTGGTGTCGGGGCGGCATTTCGTCTGAAAGTCCTGTTGCTGATTCTGGCCGTTTTGCTGGTTTTTTCCGCTGTTTTTGCAATCGCGCAGGGTTTCGATTTCGTCCACATAGTCGTGACGATTATCGAGACGCAGACCTCTGCTCAGGTCGGATATTTTCTCGGCGTCGTGGCCCGGTCCATTTTCCACAGTAGGCGGCGCATGCAACCTGACAATCTGATGAGCAACCCGAGATCGTGCTCGGCACGAGCCAAAAATCACTACTTTTCACAATCTGAATAAAACGTACCGTTCGATGCATCGGTTCGCTCCAAGCATTGCGACGGATCGGTCGGCTGGCCAGCAACGGTGAAATCGTACCCCTGATTTTTCAGAGCCAGAACATAGCGCCCGGCGGGAAGCTCGAAGTCGGCGTTTTCCGGCTGTATCAACAGCATTTCCGGATTACCCACGATTGGCCGCACCCGGAACTGGTAGGCGGTATTTCGAATATTCCACTCATCCGAGACGGGTGAGTAGCTCGCCTTTCCCTTTGCATCAAAGGTCAGGGAGCGCCTCACCCGGGCGACGACCCGAACATCGATCCGGTCAGGCGCATTGCCTGCAAGGTCGCGCCGGAATGCCACGAATTTGGCATGACCATCCGGAAGAGTGGTGCGGCTCGCCTTCGAGACCGGCGTGGAGACGGAAACCCGCTTGTCGGGCACCTGTTCCGGCAGGGCGTCGAGCTCACTGAGCTTTCCGTTGTTCAAGGCGTAGATTCCGTAGTCGTTCGGGACCGGGAATGCCGGCGAATCAGGCGGTTGCGGGGCAGGTTTCACCTCGGTGGGTAACGTCGCCTGCGGCACATTGACAACGCGCACTGGCGCTAAGGACCCTCGCTGCAGATAGATTGCGCCTGTGAGTGCGCCGGCCGACAGGATGCCACAGGTAAACCAGACCAGCAACCAGGCTGCCGGCCTCCTTCGTTTTGCCAAGGGCGGCGGGCTCGGCTGCCACTCGGGGTTCGTGTAAATGCCGGGGTCTGTCGCTAACACTGCGATCTGGTTATTCGCCCGCGGGGACACTCCCGACCCGAGCGCCAACGCCTGAGTTTGCTCCGGAGCCTGCAGTCCTTCTCCTTGATCTACGCGTGCCGAGAACTGCTCTACCCCCTTGATGGCAACTTCCAACGCGGTCAGCAGTCGCTTCTGTTCTCCCTCGTCAGCCCATGAAATATCGCCTGCAAGCTTGCTGCGCGCGAGCTCGTAGACCGTAAATCGTAACTGAGCGGGATCTTGTTTGACGGTGTTGATCATGCGCGCCAGAATCAGCGCGAATTCCACCTCCTGGGCGGGGACCGAGGTTGTTTCGTCTTGGTCGATGGTGGCGATTTCGGGCTTCATCTCTGACTTTGGCTGATCGCGGGGTAGTCTACTGGACCGGGTATAGCGCAGCAATCAGCTCAAACGGGGCGATTCTGCGATGAAGGGTCTCAGTCGCCGCAATGCGGCATAAGTATCTTGGCGAACCCCCGTAAACTGCGTTAGAGTTTGGCTCGATAAGCCTTTTTTTCATCCTTTTCGAAGGTCGGGACATGTCGCAAGTATCGAAGGCCGCATTTGCCGCAGTTGTAGTTGCTGTTGCGTTGGGCGGCATGCCGAGCGACGCATCCGCACGGGGCCGACCTTATCCCGTGACCCGTTGCGGTCCCCAGCTCGCTTATCTCTGTCCAATTCACGGCTATTTCGATTCAGCACCGTTCCGCTACAATCTCGCCGTGTACCCCGGCTGCATCCAGATGCAGCTTGTTGAAACCCCTCAGGGGGTGCGCCGCCGTCCCGTGCTTGTCTGCGGCTGATTCCGTCAAGGGCTACGTGCCCCCTGTCGAAGCTGCCGCCGCGGTAATTCGAGCCCCAGCTGCCAAGCCGGTCTTATGTGGCGGGCGCCGTGCCCTTCGCCGAGTTCCGGAACCCTTTCCCGGATTTTCCATCCCGCCGTTTCCCTGCACCATGAAGGGAACGATGCGCCGCCGCGCGCCGTTCGGGTACCCGACATTCGGCATCCTTCCGGAGTTGCGAGCGTTGCCTGTTTTCCGTGCTTCACACCAGAGTTGAATTTAATGGCCAAAGCCGGCCCGCAACTTGCGCCTCTATCGGTCATACTAAGACGCCTTCGCTATTTTGCGCGCGCCTTTCGCGTAAAATTTACAATTGAATCAGTAACTTGTAATGTTATTTCAACTTCTTTCGTGCCGATTCCGGGCCCCGACCAAATAAGTGGTGCTCCAGCCAGCTGTAAATTAAGGTCCGCAAGGGCCGAGCTGTACGAGCGGGGCAGGCTTAACCGCAGCATTTTCATCATCAAAAGCCAAGCGCCGGAAAAATGGACGGTAGTCGGACGAATCACGGTTCCCTTCCTTTTGATCTAATACGCCAACCATTTCATGTCCTTGGGATTGATCCATCGGCTTCTAACCAACAGGTCCAGGAAGCGCTGGACATTGCGCGAGAGCAACGCTTGGCTCCGGAGGACGACCTGGCCGGCGCGCGCGACGCCATCCTTGATCCTGTGCGGCGGTTGGCGTTCGAACTGAGGTATCCAATCGATAGCCTGCCCGCGGACATCGAGCCGCTGTTCACCATCCTGTCCGCTGATGCTTCAGTTGATGAACTTCTTCGCGTCGCAGAGCGACTCGCGCCTTTATCAAAGGCCAACTTCATCGCCCACGCAGCGGCGCGTCAACCGGCCGAATGCGCGCTGATTTGCGCGATTATCGAAGCCGATGCTTCCACCGATCCCAAGGAAATCTACGAGATTTTAAAGGCGCTCAGAAGGACTGCGGGATGGCCTGCGCCCTCTCTTGTGGATGTAAGCCAAGGCCTTCAGGACCTCCTCACTACGCATGCCCAAGCCGTGATCGACGGGTTCGGAACGGCTCAGGAAGCTTCTGAACCCATGCTCGCAGCCGTCCGACAGATCCTAGCGCTCGATGCTCGCTTTCATATCGGTGTTCTTGAAAGCTTTGCGGCAGCCTACCGCCGATCCGTTCGCGCCGACGCAACGGAAAAACTCGAGCAAATTGAAGGCTGCTGCGAGGCGCTCCGACAACAGCCGACCAACGCCTCCCTGCTCGAGGAGCTGGCAAACGCCCTCGTCGGTTGGGCAGCGTTATGCGGTCCATTGATATTGCTCGATCAATATCAAAACTTCGGTGAAAAAGATTTTCAGATTCCGGCCGATCTTGTACGCGCGCTCATCGCTGATCTCACTATCCTTCACCACTTCGACGTTGCGCTGACGCTCACAGATCTCAGTCGCGAAGTTTTCAACTCGATGCCCGCAACGGTTGTTGTACTAAACAAGTACCGTCAGATCATCGAGCGACTGTCATTAACAGCCAGGCTGAGGCCCTTACATGATTTCATTGACGGACTTCACGAGGATATTGGCGCATTCAATCACGCTTTGAAGCAAGGCGGATTCCGGCAGAATGCCGCGGAGCCCGCGAGAGGCTTGTGGGAAATCTTTGATAAAACGGTCAAAACAGTAGAGCAGTCAGTTGAGCCATGGATGCTCATCCGGGATCTTGCACTTCATCTCCGCCGCAACGTCGGAGATAACGCGGCTGCCTCTGCCCTGTTGGTTGGTCTGATTCACTATGGCGAGGATTTTTCCGCAGTGCCTTCCATTTTGGAGGCACTTCGCGGTGAGCTGCTTCCCGTCAGGCCCAAATTTTCCAGCGAAAGCAATCTCGCCAAGCCCAGCCGTAAGACGCTGATTGTTCTGGCCGGCGTCGTACTAGTCGTCATGCTTGGCGCAAGCGTGCTCTATCTCGACCGCGATTGGACGCGTTTGGTTTGGCTGAACACTTTTTCAAGGTCACCCGCGGCGAAGGTCTCGCCAGCTGCTGACGAGGAGATCATGCCGGCGGTCGGCCGAGGACAGCACTACTCGTTGGGCAATGTTCGCTACTGTCACTTCCAGCAGGAACGGTTGCGAGTTATGAAACAGGAAGTCGACGGACCCGAAGATGTCCGTGCTTTTAACCTTCTTGTCGTCGACTACAATTCCCGCTGTGCGGATTTTTTCTATCGAGACAGTGACGTCGCGGTGGTCGACGCCGAACTCAGTGCAAACCGCGAGCGTCTCGCCGCCGAAGCCCGACGGATAATGGCAACATGGCCAGGCCACACAACGGGTGTTCCTGCGCAACCAAACGAACTGCAGCTGCCCTGACGAAATGTGCGCGAACCGGCGCGGGCATAATCACAAATGGGCCCACAGTTTCTCGGCCATTTCGGCTGCAGCGATGTCCGCCACGACGCGTTGCTCCTCGCGATATTTGATTATTCTCGCGTTAATTTCGACATCGCATGAACGATGTGAGCTGCAAATCTGTTTTCGACTTCATCCCGCATGGGTTCCTGGTCCGCATGATCCGAAAGCAATTGGTTTTCAGCAACGAAAACGCTCTCGAGGCTAGGAACCGGTGCCGCATCACGAGGCTCGTGCTCGTCGAGCAAATCGGCGGGGGCATCTTCCGGAGCGCCGGTTACTTCGCAAGCATTGAGCAAATCCAAAAGCTTCTTCATGTCCCACGGGCCAACGGTCTTTTCTGGCTGCGACGTCATCGCACAAGCCCTCGCCTACACTTGGAGTTTGCGGCGCCATCAAGCGCCAAGCGCGCGAGGCAGCCCTCAAATCGCCCCTCCTTCTTCTGGTGCCACAATAAGACCAAGATACCGACTCCGAATAGACCTTGGTTGGTCGCGTTGATTTGCCAATAAGAGGTCAAAGACAGAGAGCAAACTCATACATGACGCGGGGGCGCCAGTGAGTACTATTCAGGCAATCGGTCTGGGGATGATGCTAGCTTGGACACCAACTGTAGCCTTGGTGGCATTGCTATTCTGGCGGAAGCGTATTGGTCTTGAGCACCGTAGTAACTGGCGGAACGCACCCTCCGATGGGGCCGGTCCGTGGATTTCTACCAACTCCGCAACCGGTGATGAGCGTGCAGCTCGCTCAGGCAGGGTGTTAAGTTCAAAGCCCCCTAATTGATTGGCCCGGCGAGCTTACAATTTCAAGACCCATCTGAAACCGGCGTACAGCAACCAGACCCAGCCGCCCGTTGCGACTAGGCCGGTGACCAGGAAAGCAGTCTTGAAAATGGTTTTATGCATGACTGTTAGTGGACGCAACACTGACAAAGGTTCGAATAAAAGCCTTCAGAAATGTAGCGCTTTTCGTCAGGCAGTCGCGTGAAAGCAGGACACACGCTGCTCGAGTAAAACGCCGATTCTTCGCCTAACACTTGCCTTGCGCGGGCGGCCTATGCGATCCAGTAGCGGCGGGCCACCTCACCCGGGTCGCCGAGCCGCATCTTGCGCCCTGCCCCAGGCCCCCGCAGCGCCAACAAAGGCGTCTCAAGGAACGGAGGTTTTCTGTTTCGGGCTACCAGGTGGTCCACGGGGTCAGAAAGGACCAGCGGAAATGCCGTTCGGGCGCACCGTAGTAGCGCGGTCCATCATAAGGCCCATAAAAAGCGCCATCACCATAGACCCATCGCGCCACGAGACGGCGACCGGGGGGACGATAGCACACCCCATTCTCTTCGCACACAACCCGCGCCTCTTGTGTGAGGGAGGGACCAACGACGGTATTCGCCTGGTTCAACAACGGCGCCGCCGACGCGCCCGAAGCTGCAGCTCCGATTGCCACGGCAAACAGGATGGCCTTAATCATGATGTTCCCCCGCGTAACCAACGATTAGAGGTTCTCGCTAAACGTAACCCGCTTCTCCTAAGGAAAAAAGAAAAATCGTCCGCTGCATGGTCATCCAACAAAATTGTGGCGGCCAGGACACCCTCGTTCCCTAACAAGATTGCGCTGCGGCCCAAAATGCAAAGCCGAATCGGGTTCGTTCTGCGAGAATCGTGGACTTTTTGATGCCCATCTCTTTCGACCTGGCAAAAGAAAAGCCGCCTTTTGGCGGCCTTTCCCTGTCTGATTGTCGGTGCTCAAGCGACGCGGAACGCCAACCCGCCATTTTTCTTGCGGCGATAGGACAGAAAGCCGATGCTCGCGAAGCCCAAAATCATCATGCCCCAAGTGGCGGGTTCCGGTACGGCTGAAACATTATTGAACTGGACGTTTAAGGCCAATGGTCCATCCGGCGATACGCCATTGCCACCATCTATGGGCGGCCTGGTGTTGTTCACATCAAAGGTAATCGTATTGGTCCCCGCCAGTAACGTGGCATCAAAGCTAAAATTGTGAGAATGATCGAATGTGCCGTACCCGAAAGGACCGAGAGACGCTCCTACGGAGTGGCCATCGACCGAAATGGTGGCCGTGTTGTCAACGCCCCAAAGGCCGCTAAAAACGTAAGTGCCGGCGGTTGGAGCACTAAAGGTTTGCGAAAATACCACATCTGAATAGGACGTTCCGCCGTGAGAATCCGTCGAAATCCATCCCGTGGTCGGGACGTACGCAGGGTTAAAAGTCGGCACCGCAGTACCTGAAAACCCCGACGGACTCACGGATGTCCACGACCAGGCGCCAGCATCCGTCGTATTCTCCAAACCCAGAACCGCCGCACGCGCACTTCCCGTGAAACCTGCGACACAAAGTGAAACGGCCATCGCACCGGCGTATAAACCTAGTTTGCGCTTCACGTCGCCCTCCAAAATCTTAATAAAAGCCCATGATCAAGGGCTACCTCTCGTTAATCATCAAGTCAACGGGTTGCAGCGCAAAATTCAGTTGATATGGTTAATTCAGCACGTGGAACCCATTCTCGTCCAATCAACGCGTTCTCTGACGGCAATCCAAATCGGACTTGGAAACTAGGCATGCCCTTCAGGCAGGCGAATCCGCGAAAATCAAACCGCCGCGGTGGGGACTTGGGCATTCCCTGGTTTAACGTCAAATGACTCTGATTTATTCGATCACAGCCGACCGTGTCATTGAAGCCCGCCGCGTCGTCAACATCCCAATTGCGGTATCGGCGCTCAGGGAGTTCAGTGCGTTTGCACGAGGGAATGCCAACTGGCTCGTGGGCCACATTTCCGCGCCGCTTAACACCAACGATCGACAACAGTCTCGGTGGATTAGAGCCAATCGCGGGGCGCGCCCGTTCGGTCATGCGAGAGTTGGTCCGATAAGACCCCACGTTGATAACCTCATGGGCAACAACGAGAAGGATGCTTGGTTTCTGCGGGGCACTTTGCACATTGTAACCGACCATCCCGCTTCCCGGCGGCTCGTGGCCAGTCCGTCGAACACCGCTGTCCTCGGTCTGCATCATCTGAGCGTGCGTTCAGACGATGCTTGCTGATAGTCACCCCCTGCTCCATAGCCGCAGCGAAGTGGCGAGCTCCAGTCAAACGCGAGGGGGCGCCTCACCTTTCCCCAGCCTGTCGGCCGCCAGTGAGCTCCGATAGAGCACCAGGCGCTTAATAGATATGGGTAGGAGTATACGGCAGCGGTCCAGCCAGGGGGCCATAGTGGCGTACCCGATAGAAAAAGGGTCCCCAGTTAGCGGCTGGATAAATGTAGGTCGCCGGTGACTGTATGTTGCTATAGCTATAATCGTAGTACAGTGCGTAACCGCCGTAGTGGTGGTGCCGATGCCGGGCCTCGGCCGGGCTAGAAACAGTCAACAGAAGGGTCGCCAAGGCGACCGCACCGGCAGCGATGCTGGCTGGCTTTTTCATTTCCTGGTTCTCCAAAAAATAGCACGTATTTCTGATAACCCGGCGAGAGCCACGGACGCAATAGAAGTTCGATCGGTCCCGTCGTCATTTGAGCTGGTACGCGTTGGCGCTGGCAGTGCAATCGCGTCGGTTGAGTCGATCGCTCCCGCACGAAAGATACAAGAGTGGCAACCTTAGGGTGCCAGCTTGCCCCGTTGGATCGGCCTGAAATGCCAGTTAACAACGCGTCTGCGGCAATATATAGCGCATTCCGAGTCGCCGGCCTATCCCGTTCTCAAGCAAGGGTTGAGTCAATCACCCGTGCCAAAGAAAGTGTAATTGACAGTGGCGACACCAGCGTCGGCGTCGAGAGCCTTCCGCTATGGACCTTAAATCTTAGACCGGAAATACCTGCTCACGGCGTCTGAGATATCTCCGTCTTCTCCAGAGACGCACAGAATGTCGTAGTAGTAGAAATGGCGCTGGACCGATCCGGTCACGACCTTAAACAGAAACCGATTCAGGTCTTTTAGTACGTCGAGATCATTAGTCGTTGCGATGTGCAGCCCGATCGCATCGAAGATAACGAAGTGACGATAGCCGATTTTAAATAGGTCATCGGCAAGATCATTGGCGGTCTGAAGTTCGATCGAAGAATAGATCGAATTCTCGAAATAGAGAGCCGGTCGCCGCTCATTTAGAAATTCCAAACAGGTTGAGATGATCGAAAAATCGAAACCGTCCGTATCGATCTTGATCAAGCGGGGGCTGCCGAAATCGCTTAGGGTTTTGGTTGGGATCGAATTGGTGTCTGGCTTGCTCGCATCGAAGTATGCTGTTCCGGTCGCGTGAACGAGCTTCCCGCGCGGCGCGGCGTGCGACGATATCATCGCCTTGTAAAGCGTGGACGAGTTCGGAAACTTCTTCGCGTTCCGTTTTAGGAATTCGAAGTAGGCATCGCTCGGCTCGACAAGGATCAGCGGCGCCTCTGAATAGGTCGCGACCAGGGCGGCAGTGTCGCCGACGTTGGCGCCGATATCGAGAAACGATTCTCCGGGATATTTACGGGCGATCTCGCCGGCTGCGATGCCTAAGGCGAGATTGCGCTGCGATCCATCCTGATGGATCATCGGCAGGATATGATCATGGGGAAAAGCGAGGTCGAACTTTCCGACACGAAGCGTCTTTTCGCCGCGATCGAGGCGCTTACGGAACGACTGAAGTTTGGAATATCTTCGCGAGCCGATTAGTTCGCGAATTGCGCCTTTGATTGACATTCCCCGAGGCTACCGCGCGCTGCAACGCTTTCGGAACTGGCTCAATTCGAAATAAACTGACTTGACTCGGGAAAAATGCCTAGCGTTCCCGGCGCCGCTTCTGAGACACCAGAGACCTCAGTCCCCATCCGACGAGGACTCCGCCGACGAACGGCAACAGCACCAAGGCAATCAAAATAATGAGATCCATACCGCACGTGCTACCTCACGTTGCCTCGCAAAGCTAGAGGACTGCCGTCAACCAAACGCCTTCACCCGTTTTGTAGGATCCGATAGCCCGTAAACCCGATCGCGGCGAACCCGATCAGCAGCATCAGCGCTTGGCTTCAGTTTGTCGTGAATGCCAAGCTCGTTCACGCTCTTTGATCGACACGAGCGACCGCAGTCCCCATCCGACAACGATACCAGCCACGAACGGAACGAACACTGCGGCAACGACTTCGATTAGTCCACTCATCGGGCATCTTCTCTCAAGAAGACGCATGGATGAAAACGATTCGTGGATATTGTGTGGCGTTGCGCTCGATCGTTCGTCGGCCGGCAAACTCGAACGCAGCGAAGCCCATCTCGAGTTGAGTGTTCGAAAACCGAAAAGCCGGAGGCATTGTCGCGCTGCGGCTCGCCGGGTTCGAAAATTTATAGTTATGAAATGTACCGCGCCGCGCGGGTTAACGACGTTGCGCCCGACGCAAATCGAAATGCGTTGTTCCGAAACAGGAACAAAAGTTTAGTTGCCGCCTGGAGCTCAGTTGTCGATAATCCGCAGCGCGAACTCGAATTTCAACCGTTCGATCAAATTCCTTTAACTGTGCGGCCGGGTCCTTCGTTGCTGAAGACGATCGGGAAGGAAGTATTTTATCGGAATTGCCGGCCATTCAATTTCCCAAGAAGTATTGGGCAATCTTGAACAGAAACCAGAGCCAGCCGATGGTCGCGGCAATGAGCGCAACCGAAAATATAGTGTTCTTCAAACGGCTAAGCATCAGAAACGATATCGCGGCACCGCAAAGCCGCAACGCAATCCGCGGCTTAACCTAACCGGTCAAGGTTACTAGCTCAGACGTCGGATAGATCCTGTCGCTGCGAAAGCTGGCGGAGAGCTCCAAGCGTTCCGCGCGGAGCACCACAATGCCGGCATCTGATGGGTGTCGAGGGCGGTGCATTTTCCGCACAATCGAAAACAATGCCCAAAGCGTCGCAATTTATGCAGACAATTCTGAATTCAGGTTTTGGGACGGGCGCGCGCTCAAGCTGTGATGCTTTTATGCTTGTCATTTTACTTCCTAAAAACAAAGCCGCCTGGCGGAGTATGACGCCGGCGGCTTTTGCCGTGGTCGGTCCGGATGGGACAATGTCCGGTCCTATCACGTTATCGCTTTCGCATGACGCCGCAACGAAACCCGCTCGTTAAGCTGAATGCCAGCGCCGCGAGTTAATTCTGGAACCGCCGCCTGAAGGCGGCTGGCGTCGCGTGAAGCGGCATTTCAGTGGGGGGCTGGGGTCACTCCCGAGATAGTGGATTGACAGTCGGGGACGTCGGGCTCAGCGTGGCGCAAGGCAGCAAATACGGAGAACCGCAATGAAGATCGTGGTGGTTTCGATTTTGCTGATCGTGTCAGCGCCGTGCTTCGCGCAGGATTTCGGACCGTCGCAGCTTCGGCTGTGGGCTCAGATCGACCGCGCCCAGTATCCGTTTACAGGCCTTTACACTGGCAGAGTTGATGGGCGCCCGAACCGCAACGCCGGCTTCCCGCCGAGCGCAGCGGATCAGTTCACTAACGCGGTAGATCCAAGGGATTGCGCGGAGATCAATTCCTTTGCTCCGGATGCGCATCCCTATTGGCAGGCGCGCGTTCGAAGCGCGTGTCGGTGATGTCGCTAATTCCTACCAAACAACAAAAAGACCGCCCGAAGACGGTCGCTCAAAGCGTGATTCGTTTGGGCTCGTCATTTTATCTTCCTGAAAACAAAGCCGCCTGGCGGATGCCGGAACGCAACTCGCTCGTTGGGCTGAACGCCAACGCGGCGGGTTAATTTTGGAAACGGCTCCAAGGTTACAGCGATTGGGGCTGGAAGGAGCCGAAGCGCTAGTGCAGCATCAGGCGGGGTTGAAGACGGGAGGATGTTTCGTGTGGCGCTTCGCTGTTTTGATAGCTATGGCTTTTGTTGTGGTCTCTTGCTCTCCCGATGCGGACGTGACGGGATCCACGAATAAATGCGCGACCGACATTTACCCATCATACAATCCAAAAGTGCTTGACCAGTGCGTGGCAGTTTGCATCAAGTGCAACCGCGGGGTCACGACCACTTGCTCGACGTCATGTACATTGAAAGGCGCGCACTGAGGGCAAACGAAAAGACCGCCCGAAGGCGGTCTCGTAGCCCGATGGTAATGCTGCTCAGGCTAAGCGCAGCGCGCCGCTCTTCCGCCGATAAGCCATGAAGCCGATGCCGATGAAGCCCAAAATCATCATGGCCCAGGTGGAGGGCTCGGGGACGGCACCCGTAAAGGTTGCCTGGCCAAAAAACACGTTCGGGCCCCAGTATCCGTCCTGGCCCCCGAGGTCCAAGGAGCCAGAACCGGTAAGGAAGGCCGGCGTACCGACTGATTGCATTTGCCAACGCGAATCCTGCCCCGACGTGTCGAGAAGGGAAATCGCCGGATTAACCGCGAAGCCGGGATCGTTCCAAGTGTAATTGTCCACGTGGCTGACCCCTGCCACTTCGTAAGAAGTGCCGGCTACAAGATTGATCGCGGGAATCGTAACGTAACGGAAGTGACCATCGAGCGGATAGGTGTTCGTGACAGTCGTCTGCGCCAACAGTGTTCCTGTCGTGAGGCACGAAACAACGGCGCACTGATAAAGAGCGACCTGATTTCCATCCACATTGCCCGTCAACGGACTGGCGTAATAACCTAGACCGGACACCGTCACGTTCTGATTTGCAGTGAACGCAGTGGCGAAATCCCAGGTTCCATCCGTGAAGCTGTTACCTGCCGTCGTAAACTCCCAAGCAGGAACCGCAGAAGCTGACGTCGCCACGCAGACTGACATCGCAAAACAAACAGCTCCGCCCATCAGAATAAGCTCTCGCTTTAAGTTTAAAACCGCCCGCAACACAATAGGTAATCGGTTCATTTTAAACTCCCACATTAAAATGAGCGATCGAAATAAAATAACAAGCCCCCGCCCATTGAGGCACGATCCATGCGCCATGGTTAACTAAATGTTAATTGGCGTCAACTGTTCGAATTGCGAAAGTTTTGTGCAAGCTGGCGAAACACGCGCCCGACATTTCGCCGAAACGCGCATGCATCAATGGCCCACGACCTTAGGCGGCCACGATCGGCGCTTCCAAGCACAACCTGCGGTCGAGAGCAACGGGTCTTTCGTCGGATGTGCGGCACCCAACCCAACCCCGGTGACTGGCGGGGAAATGCGGGGAAACCATCGAAAGACAAGCGTCCCGGAAATATGCCACTAACGTGCATCGATGGCACAGCGAGCAAAGCTGACATCATGGAAGTTGACGGCGCTAAGCCGGATTGAGCTCGAACAAGATATTCGCGTCCCTCAGATTATCTCGATCATACCAGTGTGCACCGTCCTCGCCAAACGGCCAAACATCTATTCCTTGCTTCTGCCCTGAGTGAGTTCGCAGTTTAGAGGAAGGATCGAAGCAATGAGTGAAGACGATGGACAATCCAAAAGTGTTTGAACAGTGCGTGGTAGTCTGCATCAAGTGCAACCGGCGAGGGAATGTTTTCGAAGTGATCTGAAGAAGCTTATCGGGCGCGGCACTGACTGCGAGCCGCGAAGGGCCATGCGGGCTTCCAGCGGTTTGTGCCGCCAGATCCCGGCCGACGTCGCAGCTCGGCAACGCGAGCCGGTCCCGTCTTCTAGTGTTTCCAGGCGATGGCGCGCAACCGCCGCCTGAGCCACTCGTCGAGCTTACGCAATAGCGACGGGGTTTGGCAGAAGCCGAAGTAGCCGCGCCACCCGATGAGGTAGGCGGACGATTCCTTTGACGATCTGTGGAGCGGGCGGTGCCCAACTGCGGACATATCACTGTGGCGCAATAATTGACGCTATGTGCCAAGATGCGACATCGAACGTGCAGGTCGTTCGAAGAAAAACCCGCCCGGAGGCGGCTGTTCAACTCAAACCTGATGATCGTGGATCACGCAGCCATCAATGCTGGCTCTGACTTCCGGCGATAGGCCATGAAGCCAAGGCCAGCGAAGCCGAGAAGCATCATTGCCCATGTTGAAGGTTCAGGCACGGCCGAGACGGCGGAGGCATTCCCAAATCTCACGTCATCGAGAGCTACGATGTCGTTTGTCGCATTGTAAGTCACACTTGAGATGCTCTGACCCACATCGGTGAACCCGACGAAAGCACCACCCCCGCCAGTAGACGTGGGCGTGTTGATGGTTTGAGTGGCGCCATCAGAAAAAGTCAAAGTTTCTTGCGGAACTAGGTCGGTCTGGAGTCCGGTAATATACATCCCAAAGGCGCTGATTGGACTAGAAAATGTGAACGTTGCCGTTCCACCATTCAGAGCTAAGAAATTCTGTCCACCGAGCGTCGTGTTGAAGCCGCACAGCGGCACACATACGGGAGTGTTTGTGATGGAGCCGCCCGAAATGGTGACTCCGCCAGGCAGCGCAGTTTCGAACGTGATCGTGCTGAGACCGGGTGCCGCGGTATTGAAAGCCGCTGCCGCCGCCATCGAATTAGTCATCTGCGCCAAGCTTGTGACGCTATTATCGGCCCCGATAAATGTAACCACGGCGGCGTTAGCCTGTCCCGCTGTAAGACCTACAGATAATCCCAAGGCCGCGAGTGTAAGGGTAAATGTCTTTCTCATTATGACACCCACTTCGTTACGATCATTCGTTACGATCATTTGAAATAAATTGTATCGAAAACTTACCCGATCGGCCGCACGATGGCAAGGCGCGCTTAGATGGTAAGGCGCGCTTAAACGGCTGTTGCAAAAATTTTCCGGCATGCCTTTGCCCAAGTAGTAAGCATCCTCTCAGAACTCGCGGACGCTCGGCTAGGCGACCGCGCTCTTCAGGTTGGATAGAGGAACTTTCACCTCCCAAGCTGTCGTTTATACCCGGCACACGACAAAAAGACCGCCCGAAGGCGGTCTCTGTATTCGCGGATTCGATTTGATCAGGCCGCGAGCATCGCACTCTTACGGCGGCGATACGTCATCGCACCAATGCCGGCGAAGCCCAATATCATCATCGCCCAAGTAGAGGGCTCGGGAACCGCTGATGTCACCGGCGTGCCGTCCGTTGTCACAAGGAAGCCGCTCGGAGCATTATCCGAAGGATTTGAGAACAGAAAATCCAGCGTGTACAAACTGCCCGGCGTCGTGGAAATTATCTGGCTATATGTGTCGTAACTTCCCACGGTAACGCCGCCTAAGCTCAGGGCCGGAACCGAGGTTCCGTCGTTGAAGGTGCTCGTGTCGCTTCCCGACGCTGCGGGCGTAAAGATCCAACTACTTCCGAGCAAGTTCGGGCCGGCCCCGTTGAGGAAAAGACCGTTGTGGGTGACATCTTCAAATGATGGAACCTGATAACCCGCAATAGAAATCGTTGTCGCCGATCCTATAGCATCAAACGAGAGCGAAAACGGGGTGTTAGTTTGGGCGACAGGATTGATCAGGTTGAGCAACGCAGCTGACTGTGCGGGTGAGGCGCAAATCATCAGGCTGGCAAATCCGGCACCGAGACTGAACCGAAACAATTTGTTTATGTTCATTTGAACGCCCCAACATTCAATGACAGAAGTTAATATTAAAATCCCAAATCTTAGAAATGGCAAGCTTAAACGTTTAGCACGGCAAAATTCCACTCCCGTTAGGGACCTCTCGATTGAGCGCCCGGATCATCCCGATCCGCGCGCACGCATCAGCGGCCCGTGACATTGGGCGGCCAGTTCCGCGCTCTGGCTTGGGTCTCCTTTGGACCACCGTCAAACCTCTGCGTTATTGCGCATTAGCTTGAGGCAGTGGATTTCCTCCACGAAAGAACCATCTCTCTGCGATTCTGTGCCTTGGCCTACGCGAGATTGCCCGCACGAAAATCTATGTAAAAAATATCGGTCTCGTTTTGATCCGTCCCGAGCTGAAACGGTTGGCGTCAAAGCCCGCATGGACGGCCCGCCGGTGGGCGCACCTATGACGTCGTGCCGAACAGGGCAAAGAGAGTGCGGAAAAGTTGAAGTGCGGACGGTGATCGGCCGCCGTTTCACGACGCGGTCGTTTTCGGTTCGTCCCAGGGGCCGACGGCGACAGCCTTTGGCTGGTGAACTAACCGCGCAACGCTTTAGACTGATAATTAAGATAGCCCCGCGGCGCTTCGGCACTGGCCGGGTTTATTGATTCTAGCCCACCATAAAATAGGGCTCTCCCTCGGTGCCTGGGGGATGACCGCTATGCTCCCAAATAGCGTGCAAGGTCGCGCCACGGCCGGGAATCGGTGCAAAATACTTAACGCCAGCGCTAATGTCTGCCGATATGAAATCTCCTTCGTCGAAGGCGCCGACAGGCATATCGTCTGGGACGCCTTCGAGCGCCTTGCGCAGTTCACCGACGGTCATAGCTTGGTCCCCTCCCGACATGGTCGCGTTAGCAGCGAAATATTGGTAGTTGCAGTTTTTTCGAGTTTACACGGCCCCTGGTTAGTGGCGTGTCAAAATCAGTCTTGGCAAACGGCCTAACCGCCATCGGCAAAGATATGGCGCAGCCAAGGATCGGCGAGCCAAAATAAGTGGGATTTTGAATTCCTACCACCCAAGAGACCCTGGAGGTGTCCCGCGCGATTGTCCGGTTCCTTCCGGCTCAGCGCGGTCCCACTCTCGAAGTCCGTCAAAGAAAAAGGACTGCCTTTCGGCAGCCCTTTTCAACTCGGGCTTGATTTAGGATCAGGCCACTCTCAACACTAAACCCGATTTGCGACGGTAGGCGGCAAATCCGACGCTGAAGAACCCAAGGATCATCATCACCCACGTTGAAGTCTCGGGAACGGCCGATGTAACGGTATGGGCGGTGATGTTGTCGATTTCGAAGGCGTTCTGAGTGTTTCCCGGGATGCCACCCAGAATCACTTCGTTAAACGTACCGAGGTTTGAAAATGTCACGTAACGGTTAGAGCTGAACGCCGTTTGGCCTCCGTTCGAAAGCAAGGGCGAGATCTGGGTTCCGTTGAACGTGTCGATCACGTGCCCGTTTTCCAAGAATTGCACTTGGTTAAAGGCATCCACCGAGCCCCAGTAAAGCCCCA
>Ga0182030_10003096_pt1 | contig 35459 bp, 25 predicted proteins | sample 812S3MmetaG_FD_121299 | JGI IMG/M metagenome (GOLD analysis project Ga0182030, IMG submission 121299) | Permafrost microbial communities from Stordalen Mire, Sweden - 812S3M metaG (Illumina Assembly) | ecosystem: Environmental > Terrestrial > Soil > Wetlands > Permafrost | place: Sweden...
CTCGGCGGCACCGAGCTCGAGTGGGAGCAGACGCTGATGCAGCAGGGGTTCAAGTTCAAGAACCCTCACGAGAAGACCGGGTGCGGCTGCGGTCACTCGTTCTCGGTGTGAAGGTGGATCCGTTCGCGACATTGGGACTCCCCCGCAGCTTCGACGTGGACCTCCCCGCGGTCGAGAAGACGCACCGGGAGCTCTCGCGCGCCCTTCACCCGGACAAGTTCGTCAACGCCGGCGCCAGCGAGAGGCGAGCCGCGCTGTCGAAGGCGGTCGAGGTCAACGAGGCGTGGCGCGTCGTGCGCGATCCTATCCGCAGGGCCGAGGCGCTCCTCGAGCTGGCGGGGGCCGGCGTCGTCGAAGAGAGAGCCAGCGCCACGGATCCGGAGTTTCTGATGGAGATGCTCGAACAGCGGGAGGCGCTCTCCGAGGCCAAGCAGGCGAAGGATCTGCCGCGCGTCCACGAGATGGCGAAGGCGATCGAAGAGCGCTCCCGGGCGGTCGAGCGGTCGCTCGGACAGGGATTCGCGCGAGGCGAAGCGGCGTCGCTCGTGGGCAAGCTCGGCGAGCTCCGGTTCTACCGGCGCTTTCTCGACGAGGTGAGCGCCATCGAAGACGAGCTGGCAGCGTGAGGCGATGACGATGGCCCTCTTCGAGATCTTCGACCCCAAGGCTCCTGCCCGCCCCGTCGGCATCGATCTGGGCACGACGAACTCGCTCGTCGCCTACGTGACCAACGAGCGTCCCGCCGCGATCGCCGACTGCGATCTCGAAGTGCTCGTGCCGAGCGTCGTCACCTACCTCCCGGACGGCGAGGTCGTGGTCGGTCGCCGCGCGCAGCGTCTCGCGGCCCAGCATCCGCGTGACACCATCGTGAGCGTCAAGCGCTTCATGGGGCGCGGCGCCAACGACCCCGAGACGCGAAGGCTCGGCCCGTACGAGTTTGTCGACGCCGCCGAGGGCGAGTCGAACACGGTCCGATTCCGGGTCGACGGGGGCCGCATCGTCACCCCGGTCGAGGTCAGCGCGGAGATCCTCCGCTCGCTGAAGGAGCTGGCAGAAGACGAGCTACGGCAGGTCGGCGGTGCGGTCATCACCGTGCCCGCGTACTTCGACGACGCGCAGCGGCAGGCCACGAAGGACGCGGCACGGCTTGCCGGGCTCGAGGTGCTCCGTCTCATCAACGAGCCGACGGCGGCCGCTCTCGCCTACGGCCTCGAGAAGAAGCAGAACGGCACCTTCGCCGTGTACGACCTCGGTGGGGGCACGTTCGACGTCACGGTGCTCGTGCTGGACGACGGCGTCTTCCAGGTGCGCTCGACCGGGGGCGACAGCGCCCTCGGGGGGGACGACATGGATCGCGCGATCGCACACGAGCTTCTCGCCGACCTGGGCTTCGACGACAAGCGCCAGACGCCGCAGCTCGTCCGGCTCGTGCTCGACGAGGCCCGCAAGGCCAAGCACGCCCTCACGACGGAAGCGTCGGTCGAGGCCGAGGTCCCCGGCCAGAAGGCCGTCACGCTCAGCCGCGCGCGCTTCGACGAGCTGGTTCGCCCGCTCCTCGAGAGGACCGGCGTCGCCTGCCGTCGTGCTCTGAAAGACGCGGGGCTTCGGCCCGAGCAGCTCGACGGCGTCATCCTCGTCGGCGGGTCCACGCGCGTACCCGCGGTCCGAAGGTACGTCGCGGAGCTCTTCCAGAAAGAGCCGCTGGGCGACATCGATCCCGACCAGGTGGTCGCTCTCGGCGCGGCGGTGCAGGCGGACCTCCTGGCCGGGGAGGGGAGGAGCGACGCCGTGCTGCTCCTCGACGTCATCCCGCTGTCGCTCGGCATCGAGGTGGGTGGCGGCGTGGTCGACAAGGTGCTCCCGCGGAACTCGACGATCCCTTGCTCGGCCAAGGCCACGTACACGACGCAGGAGGACCGGCAGACCGGCTTCGAGATCCACGTCCTCCAGGGCGAGCGCGAGATGGTCGCCGACAACCGGAGCCTCGCGCACTTCACGCTGAAGGGCATCCCGCCGATGCCCGCGGGGATGGCGCGCCTCGAGGTGACGTTCCACATCGACGCCGACGGCCTCCTCGGCGTGCACGCCAAGGAGCTGACGACGGGCATCGAGCAGACGGTGAGCGTCAAGCCGAGCTACGGCCTGGACGACGCGGCCGTCGAGCAGATGCTGATGGATGCGCTCGATCACGGCGAGGACGATCTGGCCCGCCGCCGCCTCGCGGAGAACCGCGTGGAGGCGAGACGCATCCTGACGGCTACACGCAAGGCGCTGGATACCGACGCGGATCTCCTGCAGCCCGGGGAAAAGGAGCGCATCGTCCAGGCGTGCGAGGCGCTCGACGAGGCCGCGCGTGGGGAGGATCCGTCGAAGGTGCACTCGCGGATCGAGGGGCTCGACGACGCCACGAAGGCGTTCGCGGGCCGCCGCATGAACCGCGCGATCGCCCACGCCATCGAGGGTCGGCGCATCGACACGATCGAGAAGAGCGTCGAGCGTGCCAAGGGTATCGAGGCCGCTCACGCGAGCGGCGAGGTGAGGTGATGGCCATCGTCCGGTTCAAAGGTTTCGGCGAGGTGGAAGTCCCCGTGGGGGCGTCGCTCCTCGAAGCGGCCGCGAAGGCGCACTTCCCCGAGGGGAGCGCCTGCGGGGGCGTGTGCGCGTGCTCGACCTGCCACGTCTACGTGACCAAGGGCGCAGAGCTCCTCAGCGAGCAGGAGGACGACGAGGCCGACATCCTCGACAAGGCGTTCGACGTGCGGGCCGGCTCCCGCCTCGGGTGCCAGTCGAAGATCGAGCGCGACGGAGTCCTCGAGGTCGAGATCACCCGCGAGAGCGTCCAGGCCTACGAGAACGAGCACCCTGCCGAGCGGGGCAAGTACACGAAGAAAGCGCCCAGGGACCTCACGGGCACCTGAGCCGTTTTCCTTTGCGTTGCAGCGCGGCGCACGCGAGCATCCCGCGCCAATGCGAAAGAGCACCCTGGTTCTCGCGGCGCTGTTCATCGGGTCCATCGACGCGACCGCTTCCGCCCAGGCCACCGCCCCGCTGGTGGCGACCGCGGCGCAGCCCGGCTTCCGGGTCGATACGTTCAACCCGTCCGAGCGGGGCAGCGAGTGGTTCGCGCTCGACACGCTCGATCTGCGAGGAAGCCTCCGCCCTGCCATCGGGGTCGTCGCCGAGTGGGCCGACCACCCGTTCGTGCTGAAGAACGCCGATGGGTCGAACGGGGCCGTCATCGTCTCGCAGCAGCTTTACCTCCACGCGGGCGCGTCGCTCGTTCTTCTCGATCGGTTCCGGTTAGGCCTCGATGTCCCCTTCGCTGCGGTGAACACGGGGAGCTCCGGTACGAGCGGCAAGGGCAACACCTTCATCGGTCCGCAGGACTCGGCGATGGGCGACGTGCGCCTGGGTGCGGATCTTCGCATCGTCGGCACCTACGGATCGCCCTTCACGCTGGCCGTCGGCGGGCAGTTCTTCACGCCGTCGGGGACCGCCGACCAGTACACGAGTGACAACCTCTCGCACGGCATCGTCCGCCTCGCCGCCGCGGGCGAAGAGGGGGCCTTCGTGTGGGCGGCCAACTTCGGCTACCACGTGCGCGCCCTGCAGACGACCATCGACGGCAACGCGTACGGCACCTCGCTCGTCTACGGGGCCGCGCTGGGCGTGCGGGCCGCGAACCGTCACCTGCTCGTCGGTCCCGAGATCTACGGCGAGACGAACGCGGTCAATTCCAGCGCCGTCTTCGGCAAGGGGTCGACGCCGGTCGAGGCGATCCTCGGCGCGCACTACACCATCGGTGACGACTGGCGCGTCGGCGGCGGTGCCGGACCAGGGCTCACGCACGACCTCGGATCACCCGTCGTGCGCGTCCTTCTCTCGGTCGAGTGGGTTCCCGGGTACCACCCGCCCGTGGTCGTCGAGCCGCCGCCGCCGCCCGTGGTCGTCGAGCCGCCGCCCCCCCCGCCGGCTCCTCCTCCGCCTCCTCCTCCGCCCCCGCCGCCCTCCGATCGGGACGGCGACGGCATCCCCGATGCGGATGACGCGTGCCCCGACGTGGCGGGCGTGAAGACCGACAACCCGAAGACCAACGGATGCCCCTCGGACCGTGACGGCGACGGGATCCCCGACACGGTGGACGCTTGCCCCGACGCCCCCGGCCCCCACTCCGACGATCCGAAGATCAACGGCTGCCCCAAGGCGGCGGTGGTCAACGGTCAGATCCGCATCAGCGAGCAGGTGAAGTTCGCGACGGGTAGCGCCAAGATCCTGTCCGACAGCGACGATCTGTTGACCGCCGTCGCTCAGGTGATGACCGACCACTCCGAGATCAAGCACGTGCGCGTCGAGGGCCACACCGACAACGTCGGCAAGGCCGCGATGAACAAGAAGCTCAGCAGAGAGCGCGCGGAGTCGGTCGTGGCGTGGCTGGTCAAGCACAGCATCGCCAGGTCGCGCCTCAGCGCCGAGGGCTTCGGGATGGATCGTCCCATCGACAACAACGCGACGGAGCTCGGCCGGAAGAACAACCGGCGAGTCGAGTTCCACATCGAGTAGGCCCCCCAACCCCGGGCGAAGCGGCTCTCACGGTGGCGTGTAGAACGCCACCACCTTCGCCGGGCCGCGGCCCGTCACGTCGAAGCCGCCCGCCAGCGTCTTGACCAGGCGTTCGTCGAGGATCTTCCCGACGAACGGCATGTCCGTCGTGAGGTTCCCGAACACCGGGCACTCGACGTCCGCGCCTCGCGCGAAGACCGACACCCGCCCGCCGCGCTTCAGCTCGGACGCGAACGTGATCCGCCCGACCTCGCCCTTGCGGAGGCCGATCGGTCCCCCCGTCTCCGTCAGCAGCTCGTCGCGGACGACGAAGTACGCCCTCGCTTTCGCGCTCACCATCGACCCGATGAGCCCCACGTTGAAGCGCGCGCTCTCGCCGCGGCGGATCGTGATGTCCTCGTCGATGAGGATGTCGTCGTCCTCGGCCTTGAGCGACTTGTAGATGGCGTCGCGCACCGGGACGATGATCTGCCCCGCGCCCGGCAGCCCCTCCCGCACGCAGCTCGAGATCGCGTCGTGCCCCTCCGAGATCGCCGTGCCGAGATCCGCCGGCTTGCCGTCGTCGTCGTAGATGGCCAGGCGCACGACGCACGCGGCGACCTCCGGGTCCTCCGGGATGACCGCGAGGAGCGGTGGGTCGCTCAGCGACAGGTTCGTCATCCACTCCTGCGAGCCGCACTTGTGAGGCGTCGCGCCCGCGGGCAGGCCCGACACCGGGCTCCAGCTCGCCTTGCCTTTGGTGTCGACCAGGACCGGGATCGACCACCAGTAGATCTCGCCGTCGTCGAACAGGTCCGTGTCGTCCACCACGTAGATGGCCAGGAAGTACACGCCGAGCGGCCCGCGATCGCCGTCGGTCATGGACATCAGCTGGCCGCGAATCGCGTCCTCGGACCTCAGCTTCAGCTTCTCCGCGAGGGCCGGCGTCATCCCGAGGCGCCCCACGTCCGCGAGTCGTTTCGCCAGCTCTTCGAGTCCCATGGGCACCGAGGATACAGGATTCCCATGCGGTCGCGGCGCAGGTGGGTCCGGGTAGGTGCCCTACGGAGCCTCTCTTGTGACGTGCGACCCCCACCGCAACACGTAAGCTCGGGCTCTCGGAGGTTGTCCCCCATGCGGTCTTCTCTTCTCGCGCTCACGTGCGCAGTCGTGTTCGCGGCGTGCAGCTCGTCGAACACCCCAGGCAATGGCGGTAGCGGCGGAAGCAGCGGGGGGTCGAGCAGCAGCGGCAGCAGCGGGGGCTCGAGCAGCGGGAGCGGCGGAGGGTCGAGCAGCAGCGGAGGCCCCAACGCCGACGCCGGGCCCGTCGACGGCGACGTGAGCATGGACGACGCCGGCAACGGCGAGCAGAGCTTCACGGTGCAGTTCGGGCCCATCCAGGTCCCGCCGCAGACCGAGAACACGCAGTGCATCGTCGTGCCCCTCGGCAACACGGCGTCCGTCCACATCGGGCAGATCCACGATCTCCTCGGCACCTCGTCGCACCACATGATCCTCTACAAGGTCGCGGCGCAGGCGGCGCAGACGACGCCGTTCAACTGCCAGCCCTTCCAGGACACGCTGAACCCTGCCGACGGCAACCCCCTCATCATCTCGCAGAAGAAGGACGATCTCCTCACGCTGCCCCCCGGTGTTGCCTTCACCCTCGACGCCAACCAGATGGTCCGCCTCGAGATGCACTACATCAACGCCAGCACGACGACGACCACCACGCTCGTCACGACGTCGACGCTGACGACGATGAACGCCGCGGACTACAAGTACGACGCGTCGTTCCTCTTCATCGGCGATCCGGACATCACCATCCCGCCGCAGTCGGACTTCACGCTCGGCCCGGTCTACTTCCAGGTCCCGGCGACGTACGCGAGCTCGAACTTCTTCGCGATGACCGGCCACGAGCACCAGTGGGGCACCAAGGTCCAGATCTGGTCCGCGACGGGCGCGAGCGATCCGGGCTCGCTCATCTACACGAACACCGACTGGAGCGATCCGGTCACGACGGACTTCACTCCACCGTTCCACGTCGACGCCAACGGCGGGTTCAAGTTCCAGTGCGACTGGTACAACGGCTCGACGAGCACCGTGACGTTCGGTGAGAGCGCCGGCACGAACGAGATGTGCTTCTTCTGGGCGTACTACTACCCGGCCAACCCGTCGGGCGCGCAGGTGTGCTTCCACACGCAGAAGCTCGGCGGGACGGGCACCGACGCGTGCTGTCCAGGCAGCGCGCTGTGTGCCGCGCTCGGCGGGCAGTAGTCCGCTCTACCGCCTCACCCTCACCCACGTCCCCGCGCCCATGGTGTGGCCCGCCTTCACGGCGTGCCATCCGTCGGGCAGTGGCGGGTCCGTCCAGAAGAAGACGCGGCGCGCGTCGACCGGCGAGAGGTTCACGCAACCGTGGCTGCGCGGGCGTCCGAAGTCGTCGTGCCAGTACGCGGCGTGGAGCGCGTAGCCGCCCTCGAAATACTGGACCCACGGGACGTCGCGGAGCTCGAAGTGGCTCTCCGGATCGTCGGCATCCATGGTGGTCGTGACGTGCTTGTAGTCGATGCGAAACTCGCCCTGGATGGTCGAGCGGGTGGTCTTCGGATCGCCGGCGCCGTCGACGCCGGTCGAGACGAGCGTGGCGTAGACGGGGCGTTCGCCGTCGTAGAGGACGAGGGACTGGAAGGTGATCGAGACGTCGATCCACTTCGTGTGCTTCCAGTCGAAGCTCGTGGGCGGTGGCGGCGTGTCGAAGACGGCGACCTGGTCCTCGCGTAGCCAGCGGCGGTCCTGCGTCTCGAAGAAGAAGCGCTGGTCCTTGGGGAGGACCTTGCCGTTCAGCGGGATGATGTCGCCGTAGGTCGGGTGTCCGACGGTGTCCCCGGCCCGGTCGAAGTACTCGGCGTCGCGGCGTCGCACCATGGCAAAGGGGAACGTGGGCGGGGCGGAGCCGGAGCCGTCGAGGGCGATGCCGTGGAAGGGCGACGCCAGGTGGGGCTTGATCTTGTCCTCGCCGATGAGGCGCCCGTCGAGGAGCACGGTGAACTTGCGGTGGTCGCTCTCCTTGCCGGTGCGAAAGCTGCCGAGGACGGCGAGCCCTGCGTGGCGCGCGACCTTGCCCCGCACGACGGAGCCGTCGGGCGCGACGTACGAGGAGAGGTTGGGGATCTTGCGCGAACCGTCGAGCCACCAGGGGACCGAGCCGTCGCCGAGGTCGGGAAAGAGGTGCTCCTCGTCGAGAGGCGGAGGAACGGGAGGGACCTCGCGCGGGAGCATCTTCGCGTTGCCCTGCTCGTCGAGGGGCACCTCGTTGGCGCCCGCGGCGTGGAGACGGTTCCACTCGGCGTGGTGCTTCTTGTACTCCTTGAGGTGGCCCTGAAACGCGTACTCCCACTTATCCATCAGCTTGTGGTCGGGCACCATGTGCCAGAGCGTCGCGTCGCGACGGGCGAAGCCATAGAGGTAGGGCATGGGCCGCGAGAGATCGGGCTTCGTGCCTCCGAGGGCGCGGAGGACGCCGTCCTTCGAGTCGAGGGTGGCGCCCGCGTCGAGGCACACGTAGCCGTGAGGGAGCACTTCGTACCAGCCGGTGTCGCAGTTGACGCCCGGGACGGGCGTGGTGGAGCGGGGCACGCTCTGGCCGAGGCGTACGTAGCCGAGGACGCGCGCGCGGGGATCGGGGCGCTCGAGGACGCGGGTCTCGAGGGCGCGCGCATAGAGGCGTGGGCCGTCGGCGGTGACGTGGGAGGGAGGCGGGGCGGGGGCGAGGTCGGAGGGTTGTTCTTCCTCGGGGACGGCGAGGGTCGCGGCGGGGAGATCGGCGCCACCGCGGCACGCGGCGAGCGTGGCGAGGGCGAGGGTCGACGTCAGAAGGAGGTGACCGCGCCGCGCCATCGGTCCCGAGATACGCAGAGGCCGCTGCGCGGGTCCAGTTTTCGGCGAGCGTCAGGGCGTGGCTCAGTACCCCGACGCGACGCCGCTCATCCACTCGGGGGTCATCCCCTGGAGGTGCGTGGGGCCGGCCGAGGGAGAGAGCGTCACGACGGTGGGGAAGCCGGTGTCGATGAAGCCGGGGAGGATGGGCGGCGGCTCGCTCTGCTGAAGGCCGAAGCCTGCGGCGCGTACGGGGCATACGACGCTTGCGGGGACGCGCTCGTCGAGCATGTGGGTCGACAGGTCGACCGAGTCGACGCCGTTCTGCGTGGTGACGGCGTAGTAACCGACGCGGGGCTCGAGCACGGCGTCTTCGGCGTCGAGGCCGTAGTCGAGGACGTAGCTCATGACCTGGACATCGCCGGGGTGGAGGCCCGTGCCGTAGGTGCTCATCGCGAGGCTCGGCTGCCCACCGACGAACGCGATCTCGCTCGACAGCGGGTCCATGGCGAAGGAACCCGCTGCGATGCCGGGGTGCAGGCTCGCCGAGGTGGACAGCGGCAACCCCCCCGCGAAGAGGCCGAGGCCCCAGTTGGTCGTCTCGATGGTGTGCGTGCCGGCGACGACGTTGCCCGCCGCATCGACCACGACCACCGCGGAGCTGTGCGTGCCCGCGGCGGGTGTGGGCGCTGCCGCCGCCCCGGCCTGCACCATCGACCACATGGCCTGGGCGCCCGACACGATGTCGGCGTAGGCCGTGTCGGGATTCGCGAGGGCCGTCGGATCCTCGAGCCACGACTCCTGACTCGACTCGGCGGCCTGCACGCGGAGCAGGAGCTCGAGGGCGTCCGGGGACTGGTCGTACCGGCCCAGCTCCGCGGGGCTCGCGTCGTCGAGCGTCTGGAGCGCGAGGAGCAGGCGCGCCCCGCCATTCGAGTAGCCCGACGACGTGAAGAGCGTCGCCGCGTGGTGCTGAAAGACGATGGGCGCCTCGAGGAGCGCCTGGTATCCGGCGAGGTCGGCGAGCGACGCCGTACCGCCTGCCCCGGCCACGGCGGCAACGAACTGGCTGGCCCACGTCCCCTGGTAGAAGGCAGCCGCTCCGCCCGACGCGATGTCCGATAGGGTCGCCGCGACGTCCGGTTGCGCGAGGGTGGCGCCCTCTGCGAGCGGCTGCCCGTTGGCGAAGAACGTCGCGTGGCCGTAGGCCGACTGCGACAGGAGCGACGCGTTGGCGGCGATCGAGTCGGCGTAGAGCCGGTCGAGCGCGAAGCCCTGCTCCGCCAGCTGCGCCACCGGCGCGACCACGTCCCCCAGAGGCAGCGCCCCATAGCGCTGCGACGCGAGCGCCAGCGCGGCCACCTCGCCAGGCACCATGACCTGCGCCCCTGCGCCCGATCCGCCCGCGGCGACCGCCGGCGCCTTCAGAGGGCCCTGCACGTAGTACACGGACTTTGTCGACGCGACGTAGACGAGGAACCCCGTGAGCCCCGCCGTCGACGTCACCCCCGGCAGCACGAGGTCGTCCGTCAGCACCGCGGCGACGTACGCGTCGACCGCGTTCCCCCCACGCGACAGGACGCCGAGCCCCATCTGCGTCGGCAGCGCATGGCTCGTCGCCACCATGGCCGTCGCGGCGGTGCCCATCGTCCCGCGCTTCGACTGGATTTGCTGAGCGGCCGCCGTGGCTGCCGCCGGTCCTGGTGGGCAAGCCCACCCTGCGTCGGACGCATGCGACGAACACGCCGCACCCAGCACCGATACCGTGGCCACGAGGAGCGGGAGTCCAGCCGTCCTGACCATGGCGCGACCCTAGCAGCCGTCCTGCTCTCGCACCATTCGGAGGCCGAGTCGCCCCGCAGTCGTCGCCGGGCATGGGTGGGGTCAGCCGACGAGCCGCCGCACTCGGGCCTTCAGCACGCCCGAGTCGACCGGCTTCTCGAGCGCGGCGTCCGCGACGCGCTCCAGGAACGCGCGTGCCCGTGCCGTGAACGCTCCCCCGGAGAGAAAGACCATCGCCTCGGCCTGTTCCGGCGCGAGCTCGTGAACCGTCTCGTAGAGGTCCATCCCCGTCATCTGCGGCATCATCAGATCGCACACGATCGCGTCGAAACGCTCGCCTGCACGGAGGCGCGCGAGGGCCGCCTCGGCGCGCGTCTCGCACGTCACGTCGTGCTCCCCCCCGAGCACCGCGGCGAGCATCTTCACGATGAGCGGCTCGTCGTCGATGACCAGAACGGAGCCGCGCCTACCCGTCGCCGGGGCCTCCCGTACTGCGTCCTTGCGTGGCTCATGGGTCCCGGACGCCTCCGGCAGGACTACGCGCGCCGCCGTCCCTTGCCCAGGCGTGCTCTCGAGCTCGATGCGCCCACCGAGGGCAGTCACGATCGCGTGACATACCGCCAGACCGAGCCCCGTGCCCTCGCCGATCGCCTTGGTGGTGAAGAACGGATCGAAGATCCTGGGCAGCACGTCTCGTGCGATGCCCGCTCCCGTGTCGTGCACCTCGACCTCGACGACACCCGGGCCTGCCCGCGTGACCACCCGGATCTCGTGCCTGTCCGTCTCGCCCTCGGGGATGGCGTGCGCCGCGTTGAGCAGGAGATTGACGAACACCTGGGTCAGCCGTCCCTCATCGGCAATCACCCTGCCGACCGGCGCGAAGTCTCGCACCAGGCGTGCGCGGTGGCGGATCTCGTTATGCGCCATCGCGAGCGAGGCCTCGAGCGCCGCGCAGACATCGACCGGATGCAGCGGCCGCTCGTCCACCCGCGAAAAGGCCCCCAGGTCACGCACGATGGCGCGCACGCGCTCGGCCCCCATCCGCGCGTCCCGCAGCCGCTGCTCGAGCGACTCGACCATGTCGGCGGGGGCCGTTCCACGCATCGCGGCGACGTCACGCTCGATGAGCTCGAGGTTGCCCAGGACGAACGTCAGCGGGTTGTTCACCTCGTGGGCGACGCCCGCCGCGAGCATGCCGAGCGACGCCAGACGCTCGGCGCGGGCGAGCTGCCCCTGCATGCGCTGCCGGTCGGTGACGTCGATCGAGACGCTGATGGTCCCGACGATCTCACCGGCCCCATCGCGCATCGGCGCGAGGTGTGTCTCGTACGTGCCGGGGCCCACGTCGGCCAGAAGGCTGGTGGCCTCGCCAGCGAGCGCGCGCCGCGCCCCCTCCGCGATCGCCGGCACCTCCGGGTAGAGGTCGAAGATCGACCTGCCGATGAAGTCGGCCTGAGCCCCGAGTCGATCGAGCCCCCGACCCTCGATCAGGGTCACGACGCCCGCGCGGTCGCACGCCGAGAGGACCACGGGTGCGTGAGCGATGACCTGCCTCAGCCGGTCTTCACTGCGCGAGTGGGCCTGCTGGGCCTCGACCTCTCGCGTGATGTCGAAGAAAGCGATCGCCACGTGGCCGATCGCGCCCTCCTCGTCGACCATCGGCTTGCCGAACGCCCGCACGTAGACACGCCGCCCGTCGCGGCGATGGATGACCAGATCGTCGACGACGACCGTCGTCCGTTCCACGAGCGCGCGAACGAACGGCATGCGCTGCTCCGGATAGAGCGCTCCGTCCCGGCCGTAGATGCCGTAGGGGCTCGCGTACTCGCCGACGCCGACGTCGCTGACGGGCCCCATCCCCATGATGTCGTCGAACGCGCGATTCGAGTAGACGAACCGCCCGTCGGGCGCCGACGCGACCCACACTCCACACGGCAGATCGTCGGCGATCGTCGCGATGAGCGAGAGAGCTTCGGGCGAGCGCACGGAGACCCCCCGCTCCCCGCCTACACCCGTATCCCGGGGGCAGGGTACTTCCCGCACAGCTCCTTCACCTCGCCCGCGATCTTCGCCAGCCCCGCCTCATCGCCCGGCGCCTGCGTCACCCGGTCGATCCACTCCGCGATCCGCCCCATCACGTCCTTGCCCATCCCACGGGTCGTCACCGCCGGCGTCCCGATGCGCACGCCCGACGGATCGAACGGTTTTCTCGGGTCGAACGGCACGCTGTTGTAGTTGAGGACGATCCCCGCCTTGTCGAGCGCCTGCGCGAGCTGCTTGCCCGTCACGCCCTTGCTCGTCACGTCGACGAGCAGCAGGTGATTGTCCGTTCCTCCCGTCACCACGCCGAACCCCTTGCTCGCCAGCCCCGCCCCCAGCGCCTGCGCGTTCTCCACGATGGTTCGCGCGTACACCTTGAACTCGGGTTGGCTCGCCTCGTTCGCCGCGACCGCGATGGCGGCCGTCACGTGATTGTGCGGCCCTCCCTGGAGACCCGGGAAGACGGCGCGGTCGATCGCCGCCGCGTGCTGCTGCTTGCAGAAGATCATCCCCCCTCGCGGACCGCGGAACGTCTTGTGCGTCGTCGACGTCACCACGTCCGCCACGCCCACCGGCGACGGATGCACGCCGCCGCACACGAGGCCCGAGATGTGCGCGATGTCCGCCACGAGGATGGCCCCCACCTCGTCCGCGATGGCGCGGAACGCCGCGAAGTCGAGTGTCCGCGGGTACGCCGTCGTCCCGCACCACAGGAGCTTCGGCTTGTGCTCGCGCGCCAGGCTGCGCACCTGGTCGAGGTCGATGCGGTGGTCGTCCTTCTTCACGCCGTACTGCACGCTCTTGAAGTACTTCCCCGTGATCGACACGCTGTGCCCGTGCGTGAGGTGCCCGCCCGCCGGCAGGCCGAGGCCCATGATCGTGTCGCCCGGCTGGCAGAAGGCGAGGTACACGGCGAGGTTCGCGGGGCTGCCGGAGTACGGCTGCACGTTGACGTGCTCCGCCCCGAAGAGCGACTTCAGCCGGGCGATGGCCAGCTCCTCGACCTGATCGACGATCTGCTGCCCCTCGTAGTAGCGCTTGTGCGCGTATCCCTCGGAGTACTTGTTCGTCAGCACCGAGCCGGTCGCTTCCATCACCGCGCGGGACGCATAGTTCTCGCTGGCGATGAGGCGGACCTTGTCGTTCTCGCGGCGATTCTCCTCGACGATGAGGCGGGCGATGGTGGGGTCGGACTCGGCGAGGGCGGGATCGAAGGGGGACGGCATGGCCTATTCTTTCGGTTCTTACCACGACGCACCACCCCCGTGAACGCGCCCGCCGCGCGTGGTATCACCGTCCCCCGTGCTGACCCCCGCGATCATCGTCTTCGCCGCCGCCTCCCAGGCCGCCGCGGCTGCGATCCCCACGGGCGACAGCGTCACTCCGGTGACCGAGCTCCCCTCGTCGCACCTTTACCGCAGCGGTCTCGTCGTCGGCCTCTCGCTCGGCGTCGGCCTCGGCGGGGCGAGCGGCTACCCGAACAACTCGAGCGACATCGGCAACGTCGCCGACTACTCGGCGAGCGGCTTCATGTTCGGTGCCACGCAGTCCATCTTCCTCATGGGCGCGCTCAGCGACTACATCAGCTTCGGCTTCATGTTCAACCACGGCCTCTTCAGGAACCCGAGCTTCTACTCGAACACCGACGGCGTCGGCTTCCGCATCGAGGGGTACCCGCTGGTCGGTCTCGGCCCGCGCTGGCAGGGCCTCGGCGTCCTCGCGCAGTTCGGCCTCGGCACGGGAGACCTCGTCTCCAAACCCCCGAACCTCCCCGAGGCGGAGGGGACGCAGTCGTTCGGCGCCGCCGGCATCTTTTACGAGTGGCGCGTCGGGGTCATGCGAAGCGGAGGCCACATCGGCATCGGGCCCAGCCTCGAGTACGACGCCGTCTGGTCCCAGCCGTTCGAGGCCCACGGCCTCGTGGCGAGCCTTAGGCTGGCCTTCTACAGCGGGCAGTAGCCGGTCATAATCCCTCCCGATGACGAGACGCCGACGGGCGATTGCGCTCACCCTCTCGACGACGCTGCTCTTCGGGGTGGTTCCCTCCGCCGTGCTCGCGCAGCCCGCCGCGCCGACCGAGGCGGCGCGGCAAGAGGCGCGCGACCGGTTCGACCGTGGGCTCAAGCTCTTCAACGACGGCGACAACCCCGGCGCCCTCGCCGAGTTCAAGCGAGCCTTCGAGCTCATCCCCAACCCGCTCGTCCTCTACAACATCGGCCTCGTGTACTCGGCCATGGGGCGGCCGGTGCAGGCGGTGGACGCGCTCGACAAGGTGCTGGCCGCGCCGGGGACGCTCTCGGGAGACCGGCTGGCGCGGGCCAAGCAGACGCGCGACGACCAGGCGGCACGTGTCGCCACGGTGTCGGTCGTCACGAGCGTGCCCGCCACGATCGAGCTCGACAACGTGGAGGTGGGGCACACGCCGATGACGGCGCCGCTCTCGGTGGCGGGCGGGGTACACGTCGTCGGCGCCGTCGCCAGCGGGTACGTGCCCACACGCAAGGAGGTCACCGTCGCAGGAGGAGCGACGGCCGAGGTGAAGCTAGACCTCGTCGAGATGCAGGGTCGCGTGGCGCACGCCACGGTCAAGACGCACCTGCCGGGCGCGGACGTCGTCATCGACGACCAGGTGGTGGGCAAGACGCCCCTCCAGAACTCGCTCACGGTGGCTCCCGGGCCGCACAAGATCGAGCTGCGGCGCGCGGGGTACACGACGGCGCGGGACACCCTGCAGCTGGGCGACGGAGCGGAGGGGGAGGTGACGCTCGAGCCCGAGGAGGACCGCACGGCCTTGGGCACGCTGGGGGGGAGCCTGGCCATCGAGACCAGCGAGACGGAGCCTGTCATCACCGTCGACGGAAAGTCGCGGGGTGTGTACTCCGCCGACGGCCTGCGCCTGATGCCCGGGCCCCACCACGTCGTCCTCGAGCGAGGCGGGTTTCTCCCGGTGGATCGCGACGTCACCGTCGAACCGGGACGTACGACGTCGATCCGCGTCGTGTTCGATCCGACCCCCGAGACCCGGGCCACCTACCAGGGCAAGCGGTCGAGCCAGCGCACGTGGGGGATCATCTCCGGCGTGGGCGGACTCGTCCTCGCCGGCGGGGCCGTCGGGTTTCTCGTGTGGAACGGCCAGCAGCGCACGAGCGTGCAGGGGACCCTCGCGACCCAGGAGGCTGAGTTGGCGACCCAGACCCCCATCGGCTCCCTCTGCGCGACGAGGACAGCGGGCTCGAACGGGCCGCAATGCGCCCAGCTCATGCAAAGCGAGCAATCGAGCATCAACGACGCGAACACGCGCGACGTCTTCGGGTGGATCGGCTTCGGGGTAGGCGCCGCGGCGACCGTGCTTGGCGTGGTACTTCTCCTCACGAACGGCGACCGCCTCGCCAGGGACCGCGCCGGGCAAGCCGGGCAGAGCTCGAAGGGCTTCCTTCTCCCGTCCGCGTGGGGGGACGGTCGGGGAGGTGGGGGAGCCGGGCTGACCGGAGCGTTCTAGGGGGCAAACGGCCGGGACTCCTGCTCCAACCGGGGCTGCGGCCCGTCTGATATCGTCTCTGCCGTGCCCCCCAACGATCCCTTCGGCCTCATCGGCCAGGTGCTGGACGGGCAGTTCCAGGTCGACAAGTACGTCGGCGAGGGCGGCTTCAGCAGCGTCTACAAGGGCATCAGCGTGGGGCTGAACGAGCCCATCGCCGTCAAGTGCCTCAAGCTGCCGCAGGCGCTCGGGTCGGCGCTGGTCGAGTCGTTCGTGAAGCGCTTCCGCGACGAGAGCCGCATTCACTACAAGCTCTCGCAGGGCAACCTCCACATCGTGCGCAGCATCGCGAGCGGGACAACCATCGCGCCGACGACGAGCGCGCTCGTGCCGTACACGGTGCTCGAGTGGCTGGAGGGGCGCTCGCTGGCCGAGGATCTGAACGACCGCCGTCAGCAGCGGTTGACCGGCCGCCCGCTGGCCGAGGTCGTGAAGCTACTCGACTCGGCCATCGACGCGCTGGCCTACGCGCACTCGCAGGGCGTCGTGCACCGCGACCTCAACCCCGGCAACCTCTTTCTCACGAAGACTCCCGCGGGGATCAAGCTCAAGGTGCTCGACTTCGGCGTCGCCAAGATCCTGGCCGATTCGGCCCTGGCCGTCGGGCCCATGGCGCGGACGATGGGCAACGTGCGGATGTTCGCGCCGGCCTACGGAGCCCCCGAGCAGTTCGACGAGAACGTCGGCCCCATCGGACCCTGGACTGACGTGTACGCCGTGGCCCTCGTCACGATGGAGACGCTGCGCGATCACACCGTGATGGAGGGGGAGCACATCGGCGAGTTCGCGATGAAGGCCCTCGATCCGGACAACCGGCCCACGCCGCGCTCCCTCGGCATCTCGGTCGGCGACGAGGTGGAGAGCGTGTTCGCCCGCGCCACGGCCCTGGATCCGAAGGAGCGGCCGCGCGACGCAGGCGAGCTGTGGGGGATGCTCAAGCACGCCGTCAGCGTCGACGGGCAATCGGGGCGCAAGGCCCACTCGATCCGCGCGCCGAGCATGCCCTCGCCGGGGCCACCCGACACGCAGCGCGTCCCCGAGAGGCTCCCGGAGGGTGCGGAGTCGCCCATCATCGAGCTCTCTCGGCCTGCGACGACGCCCCCTCCGGCGACTGGAGCGCGTGCGCACGGGAGCACCCTGCGCATGGCCGGGGCGCCCAGGAGCGGGACCCAGGCTCTCGCCACAACGCCGGCCCCGAAGGGCAACGTGCGCACGACCCAGCCGATGGCGTCGTCGGCGGCGTCGATCTCCTCCATGTCGTCGATCTCGTCGATCTCCTCCGTCTCGTCGCGCGGCATCTCGCACAACACGCCCACACCCAGCTTCCCCGGGCCGTCCTCGCCGTCGGTCCCCTCGTCGCAGCCGGCCCGTACGCCCGTCGCGCTGCTGGTCGTCCTCGCGCTCGTCGTCCTCGGAGCGCTGGGATACGGAGCGTGGGTGCTCGTCGGACGCGCGCACCACGCGTCGCTCGCGGCCGTGCCCACTTCCTGGTGCTGACATGGCGCGCGAACCCTTCGGACTGGCCGGGCAGCTCATCGACGGCCAGTTTCGCGTGGAGCGCGCCATCGGGGAGGGAGGCTTCAGCGTCGTCTACCGCGGGATGCACGTGGGGCTCAGCGAGCCGATCGCCATCAAGTGTCTCAAGCTCACGGCGACGCTCGACGGCGAGTCGATCGAGGTGTTCACGCGTCGCTTCCGCGACGAGGGGCGCCTCCTCTACCGACTCGGGCAGGGGAACCTCGACATCGTGCGATGCATCATGGCAGGCACCACGGTGGCGCCGACCGGCGCGCTGGTGCCGTACATGGTGCTCGAGTGGCTTGAGGGGCGTTCGCTGTCGATGGACCTCAAGTCGAGGCGCGACGAGAAGCTCCGCGGGCGGTCGCTCGAAGAGCTCGTGGCCGTCTTCGATCCGGGGGCGATGGCGCTGGATCACGCTCACCGGCAGGGAGTCGTGCACCGCGACGTCAAGCCGGGCAACCTCTTCATGGCCGCCTCGCAGGGGCGCGTGCGCATGAAGGTGCTCGACTTCGGCCTCGCGAAGATCCTCGACGAGACCATCGGCATCACCCAGGCGGCGACCGTCGGCAGCTTCATGATGTGCTCCCCCCGCTACGCCGCGCCGGAGCAGTTCGACCCGAAGCTCGGCGCCGTGGGTCCGTGGACTGACGTCTACTCCCTGGCCCTCGTCCTGCTCGAGGCGCTGCGCGACCAGAAGGTACGAAAAGGGGATGGCCTCATCGCGTGCATGGAAGAGGCCGTGAATCCGAAGACGGACATCTCGGCGAAGGCGCTCGGCATGCAGCTGCCGCCGCGTATCGAAGCGGCGCTGGCGCGGGCCGTGACGATGGACCCTCAGGCGAGGCAGAAGACCGCAGGCGAGCTCTGGGGAGAGATCAAAGCGGCGATGCGAGAGCGGGTCAGCTCTGCGTGGGCCGCGCCGGTGCCAGTGGCGCTCATCCCGGAAGGCAGCGAGCCGTCCACGCGGTCGCCCGCGTCGCTCGGGGCGGACACCATCGTCGATCCGGTCTTCAGCGTGCCCTCGCCCAGCGACGGGCTGGCAGGGACGATGATGATGGTCGACGCGCCACCGCGTCCGTCGTTCGGGACGTCGACGCTGAGCCAGGCGCCGCAGCCGCGGCAACGCATCCCGTCGCAGCCGCCCGTGGGATCGCTGACCGCGTACCTGCGCGCCGGCCTGGCGCCGGTCCCTCCGTCGGATCCCCAGGAGGCGACCATCAGCGCCGTGTCGCCTCCGCCGCGGAGGTCGCGCGCGCCGCTCGTGGTGACGATCCTGCTCCTGCTGATCCTGGGCGTCCTCGGGGCAGGGGGCTTTCTCGCGTGGCGGGCGTGGAAGGCGAACGTGGCGCTGCACGGGAATGTGACCCCATGACCGATCCGATCTCTCGTTCCCTCTTCGAGCGCGCGTCGCGCGTCATCCCCGGAGGCGTCAACAGCCCCGTGCGCGCCTTCCGCGCCGTGGGCGGCACGCCGGTCTTCGTCTCGCGCGCCGAGGGAGCCTATCTCTACGGAGCCGACGGGCGCCGGTACGTCGACTACGTCGGCTCCTGGGGGCCGATGATCCTCGGGCACGCCCACCCCGCCGTGGTGGAGGCCGTGCGCGACGCGGCGACCCGGGGGACGAGCTACGGCGCCCCGACCGAGCTCGAGGTGCGCTACGCCGAGGCCATCTGCGCGCTCTACCCGTCCATCGAGATGATGCGCGCCGTCTCCAGCGGGACGGAGGCGACGATGAGCGCGCTCCGGGCGGCTCGCGGCTTCACGGGCCGCGACGTCGTCGTGAAGTTCGAGGGCTGCTACCACGGGCACGCCGACTTCCTCCTCGTGAAGGCGGGGAGCGGCGCGGCCACCTTCGGCGTCCCCGACTCGGCGGGCGTTCCTGCGCAGACCGTGGCCAACACGGCAACGCTGCCCTTCAACGACGTGGCGGCGCTCCGCGCGCTCTTCGCGGCGCGAGGGAAGGACATCGCCGCCGTCATCGTCGAGCCGGTGGTGGGGAACATGGGTGTCGTGCCGCCCGCGCCGGGCTTCCTCGAAGAGCTGGTGAGCGAGTGCGCGAAGCACGGGGCGGTGTCGATCTTCGACGAGGTGATGACCGGGTGCCGGGTCGCGCGCGGCGGGATGCAGGAGCGCGTCGGGCTCCGGCCGGATATGACGTGCCTCGGGAAGGTCGTGGGCGGGGGGCTGCCGCTCGCAGCGTACGGCGGCAAGCGCGCCATCCTGGAGAAGGTGGCGCCCCTCGGTCCCGTGTACCAGGCAGGCACGCTGAGCGGGAATCCCATCGCGGTCAGCGCGGCCCTGGCCATGCTCGAGCACCTCGACGACGCCCTCTACGCGCGCCTGGAGGCCCTGTCGGCGAGGCTCGAGGCCGGCCTCGTGCGCGCCATCGAGAAGCGTGGAGTGGCGGCGTGCGTGCAGCGCGTCGGCTCGATGCTGACGCTGTTCTTCACCCGGGGCCCCGTGGTTTCGTGGAGCGACGCGAAGCAGAGCGACACCAAGGCCTTCGCTCGCTGGCACGGCGGGATGCTCGAGCGGGGCTTCTACTGGCCTCCGGCGCAGTTCGAGGCGGCCTTCGTCAGTGGCGCGCACACCGAAGCCGACATCGACGCGACCATCGCCGCGGCGGACGCCGCGCTGGCCTGAGCGACCTAGCGCCCCAGCATCCTCTTCGCGGTCTCGCGCACCGGCCCCGGGTACGCCGTCTGCTGCGGCACGAGCTGGAGATCGCTGCGTGTCATGCAGCGCAGCACCTTCTCGACGACCATGGGGGACGCCCGCGGGTTGGACAGCAGCGCGCGCTGCACCTCCGCCGCGGCGAGCCACGATGGGTTGGCCGCGATGACGTCGACGAGGGGCCGGGGTAGCGTGCCCTTTCGCCCGATGCGCGCCACCTCGGGGACCGTGAGGCGCGAGTTGCGGAGGAGCGTCTCCCACACGGTCGGTCCGTACATCCGCTCGAGCACCATCCGCTCCGACAAGGTGCCCCCCGCCGCGAGCCGCTGCTGCTCCACGGCAGAGAGGGAGCGAACCCGCTCCTGCAGGTTGAGCGCGACCTTCTCGTCGTCGGCCTTCGTGGTCTCGGCGGACGGCTCCGGCGCGTCGACGGCCGACTCGACGAACGTCCGCAGCGCTTCCCGGGCCGCGGCATCCATGGGCGCGAGCTGCAGGCCCACCCCACGTCCCGGCTCCTCCTCCTTCACGAACACGACCTCGGCCGTCAGGCGATGCGAGCGTCCCGCGTGCTCGATGACCAGCTCGCACGGGGTGAGCGGCGTGACGCCACCGGCCCCGGGGACGAAGGCGCGACCGTGCGCCAGCTCTTTCTCGAAGAGCCCGCGGAGCGCAGCGGCGTCGGCGACGGAGCGAGTGAGGCTCAGGCCAGATCGAATACCAAAACCTCGCCCTCCTGGCTGCCTTCCCGGCCTTCGACCGTCACCTGCGCCTCCTGCTCGAGGGCCGCCCCGTCGCCCTCGCCGAGCGCCACGCCGTTCACGGTGACGCCTCCGCGCGCGACCTGGACCCACGCCCTCCGGCCCTTGCCCAGCGCCAGCTCCGCGCGCTGGCCTGGACCGAGGACCCCGCTATAGAGGCTCAGATCCTGGTGCACCGTCACCGAGCCGTCTCGCCCGTCGCGGCTCGCCACGAGGCGCAGCACTCCCCGTCGGTCCGCCTCCTCGAACCGCTTCTGCTCGTAGCCGGGGGGGAGACCCCGCTTCTCGGGCTCGATCCAGATCTGGAGGAAGTGCACCCGCTCGTCGGTCGACGGGTTCGCCTCGCTATGAACGACCCCCGTCCCGGCGGTCATGCGCTGCACGTCCCCGGGGCGGATGACCGAGCCGTTGCCCATGCTGTCGTCGTGGCGCAGCGATCCCTCCAGCACGTAGGAGAGGATCTCCATGTCGCGGTGCGGGTGGCGGCCGAAGCCGCGCGCGGGCCCCACGACGTCGTCGTTGATGACCCGCAGCTTGCCGAAGCCCATGTGCTTGCTGTCCACGTAGTCCGCGAACGAGAACGTGTGCTGGCTGTTCAGCCAGTCGGTCTGGCTCCGTCCCCGCTCGCCCGCTTTCCTCACCGTGATCATGTTCGTCCTCCGCCCCGATCATCTCACCATCGTTTCACTTGCCCGTGACGACCTGTGCCTCGACCTCGATCTCGACCTTGTCGCTGATGAGCAGGCCGCCCGCCTCGAGAGCCTGGTTGTACTTCAGGCCCCATCCGGCGCGGCTGATGCTCCCCTTGGCGCTGAACCCCACGCGCTCGTTCCCCCAGGGATCCTTGCCGCGACCCGTCTCCTCGACGTCGAGCGAGACCTCGTGCGTCTCGCCGTGGAGCGCGAGATCCCCGATGACCTTGAATTTACCCTTGTCGGCCGCCTCGATGCGCTTCGACTTGAAGGTCATCTTCGGGAATTTCTGGGCGTCGAAGAAGTCGGCCGACCTCAGGTGGCCGTCGCGTTTCTCCTCGCGTGTGTCGATGCTGCCAACAGCGACCTCGACCTCGACGGACGACTTGCTGGGGTCGGCGGCGTCGAACGTGAGCTTGCTCTCCCAGTCCTTGAACTGCCCGTGAACCTTGGCAAATACCATGTGACGGACGCTGAAGCCGACTTCGCTGTGGGCCTTGTCGACGCTGTACGTGGTCATGATGATGGGCTCCTCTTTGGCGAAGCATGAAGCTAAGAGCGCGCCAACATCTGCGTAACGGATGAAAAGTCGATGTGTATCATCGAGTCCTCCGATGGACGCTTCGCCCCCCGCCGACGCGCTCACCCTCGACCAGCTTCGCCTGTTCCTCGCCGTCGTCGACGCCGGGAGCTTCTCGGCCGCGGCGCGCGGGCTCCATCGGGCGCAGTCGGCCGTGAGCTACGGAATCGCGAACCTGGAGGCTCAGCTCGGCGTCTCGCTCTTCGACCGCGCGACACGGACCCCGAAGCTGACTCCGCCGGGCGAGGAGCTGGCGGCCGAAGCGCGGTCGGTCTGCGCCCAGGTCGACCGGCTGAAGGCCCGGGCCCTCGGCATCACGCAGGGCGTCGAGCCGCGGCTCGCGATCGCGGTCGAGCACCTCTTCCCGCTCCCCGCGCTCGTGAGCGCGCTCGTCGAGTTTCGCGACCATTTTCCCACGGTCTCTCTCACGCTCTACACCGAAGGGCTCGGGGCCGTGGGCGAGCTCGTCCTCCGGCGGACGTGCTCCGTCGGGATCGGCCCGCTGGTGCCGCACCTGCCGGAGACCATCGAGCGCAAGCCCCTGGCGAGCGTGACCATGGTGCACGTCGCGGCGCCGACGCACCCCCTGGCGCGCCATCGCGGACCGCTGCCCTCGACGCTGCTGAACGAGTACGTGCAGATCATCCTGGCCGACCGCAGCCAGCTCACCGAGAACTACGAGGTCGGCGTCTACAGCGGGCGCACGTGGCGCGTGCTCGACCTCACCGCCAAGCACGCGCTCCTCCGCGCCGGCCTCGGGTGGGGCGGCATGCCGGTGCACGTCGTCGCCGACGATCTCGTACGGAAGAGGCTCGTGCGCCTGCGCCTCGAAGAGACGGGGATGTCCTCCCTCGAGGTGATGCTCTTCAGCATGCATCGCGTCGCCGAGCCGCCGGGACCCGCCGCACAGTGGCTGCTGGAACGGCTGGGGAAGGGCTGCGACGGCAAGGCCCACGCTCCTCGCCCGAAAGCCTGAGGCGTTCACCAGGCGCGCAGGCGGGCCCGGATGCGGTCGGCCACGGCGCGGGAGCAGGGGAACGGCTTGCCGCTGGCGAGGCGTGCCGCGAAGGGCGCCGGGATCTCCGCGATGGACGAGAGATCCGTCGCCACCCGGCCCGTCGTCGCCAGCCACCACTTGACCTCGACCACCAGCGCCTCGAAGTCCGGATCGACGACGCCCTTGGCCGTCGCGAGCACGTCGGTGGGCGACTGCCCGGCGACCTCGTCGCCCTCATCGTCGTCGTCGTCCTCGTCGGCGTCGGCGTCTCCCAGGAGAGTGCGCACGTCCTCCTCGGTGAGCCCTTCCAGCGCGCGCGCGTCGTCCCCGATGATGGCCCGCGTCAGCTCCCGCTTCTTGGCCTTGAGCGAGAGGATCTTCTCCTCGATGGTCCCGCGCGCGACGAGGCGCACCACCGTGACGGGCTTATCCTGCCCGATGCGGTAGGCGCGGTCGGTGGCCTGGTCCTCGACGGCGGGGTTCCACCAGGGATCGCAGTGGATGACGGTGTCGGCCGCCGTGAGGTTGAGGCCCGCCCCGCCGGCCTTCAGCGAGATGAGGAACAGCGGAGCCTGCCCCTCCTGGAAGCGCGCCACGACCTCGTCCCGCTTCGTCGTCTGGCCGTCCAGGTACTCGTACGCGATCTTCTCCTGGTCGAGGTCGCGCCGCCACAGGGTGAGGAGCTGCACGAACTGCGAGAAGACGAGCGCGCGTCGTCCCTCGGCGACGAGCTCGCGCACGAGCTCGAGGAACGCCATGCGCTTGGCGCTCTGCGCCCCCTCGTGCTCGAGGCGTGCGTCCACCAGCCGCGGGTCGCACGCCATCTGCCGGAGGCGCATCAGCGCCGTGAACACGCTGAGCGAGCCGAGGCCGCCCCTCTTGTCGATGTCCTTGGCCACGCTGGCGCGGAGCGAGTGGGCCAGCGCGTCGTACATGCGCTTGTCGGCTTTCACGAGCGTGACGATGCGGTCGATCTCGGTCTTCGGGGGGAGCTCGCGGAGCACCTCGGTCTTGGTGCGGCGAAGCAGGAACGGGCGCACGACGGCGCGGAGCTGGTCGGCGAGGGGGCTCGTACGATCCGTGGAGATGGGCCGCTCGAAGCGGGTCTCGAAGGCCCTCGACGTGCCCAGGATGCCGGGGTTCGTGAAGGAGGCGAGGGACCACAGCTCGCGGAGGCGGTTCTCGATGGGGGTCCCGGTGAGGGCGAGGCGCATCGAGGCGTCGAGGCGGCCGGCGGCCCGCGTCGTCGCGCTGTCGGCGTTCTTGATGTTCTGCGCCTCGTCGAGCACGACGCACCGGAACCGGATCGCCGCCAGAGCCTCGAGGTCCCGGCGGAGGAGCGCGTACGTGGTGACGACGATGTCGCTGTCCGCGATGGGCGCGGCGGTCCGCTCGCGGGAAGGCCCGTGGTGGAGCCTGACCCGCAGGCCCGGCGTGAAGCGCGCGGCCTCGCGGACCCAGTTGGTGGCGACCGACGTGGGACACACGACGAGCGAGGGCGCGGGGCCCTCGGCCTCCTTGCGACGCAGGAGGAACGCGAGCGTCGTGATCGTCTTTCCCAGGCCCATGTCGTCGGCGAGGATCCCTCCCGCGCCGAGGGCTTGCAGGAACTGGAGCCACGCGAGGCCGAGGCGCTGGTACGGGCGCAAGGTCCCCTCGAGACCCTCGGGCATGTCGGGCTCGGCGGCGACGGCGAGCGCGCGAAGGCGGCTCCGGAGGCCTTCCACCGCGGCGTCCATGCGGCCGTCGTTCTCCTCGATCCATCGATCGAGCCGCCCCAGCTGGTGGGCGGGCAGCCGCCCCACCTGGCCCGTCATCACCTCGGTGGCCTCCTCGGCGAGGGCCTCGATCGACGCCGTGATGCGCGTGAGGGTGCCGTCGCTCAGGGCGACCCACCGCCTCTTGTGCGCGAGGGCGGTCCGGATCGCGCCGAGCTCCACGTCGAGCTCGTCCGACGCGAACTCCAGCCGCGTGTCGAGCCAGTTGCCCTCCAGCGAGACGTGCACGCGTCCCGTGAGGGGCGGCCCGACGCGAACCCGGGCGAGGGTCTCCGAGAGCTGGACGTCGATCCTCGGCTCGGTCGCGTTGCGGAGGGCGAGGAGGCCCTGTTGCCAGAAGGTGATCGCGTCTTCGTCCGACGCGGCGATCTCCGAGTCGGTGTCCGCCTCCGCGTCGCCGAGGGGGGCGGTCCGGCGGACGAGCCCTGCCGCGGCGACGTGGGCGCGCGCGCGCATCTCCTCCTCCAGATCGCGTCCGTCCTCCGAGCCGACGCCATCGGCCGGAAAGAGGGACACCTCGCGTGCCCGGTACACGGCGACGAGCTCCCCCGTGACGTCGAGCGGCTCGCCGGCGAGGCGCATGATGAACGCCGGCGTCTCCGTCGGAGGCAGCCCGAAGGTCTCGTGGGCGGGGAGGTCGATGCCCCGACCCCGGGCCGCGCGAAGGAGCTTCGACCCGGCATCGCGGAGCCTGCCGGGTGGCACGAGGAGCACCGACGAGCGCGCGAGCTGGGCGGCGAGGTCGAGGTCGACGTCCCGCGCGACGCGGTAGATGGCGCCGGTGGTCGTCCACACGAAGGGGAAGGGGCCCGGGAAGAAGACGGAGTCGGCGAACCGGATCACAGTCGAGCCCTGGTCCGCGACCCAGGAGGCCGTGAGGGCGTCGAAGGAGGGCGTCCTCGAGCCGGGATCGCCCGCGGGGAGCAGCGCGATCGTCGGCCTCACCGTGGCCGTGCGGAAGTCGAGGAGCCCCTTGTACCCGTCGGCGAAGACGCCCCCGTGCACCCGCATGGCCTCGAGGGCGAGCGACGCCTCCACACCCAGCGCATGCACGGCCTTCTTGCCCGAGCCCCGGTCGCGCGTGTGCTCGAGCACACGACGATCGCGCGCGCCGAAGTGCGTGGGCGGCACGATCTCCCGGGGGGCCAGGAGCTTGCGCTCGCCGGCACGCCGGACCACGACCGAGAGGACACGCGTCTCGGCCGGATCGAGCCGGTCGCCGTACCCCCGCCCGACGTAGGGGTCGACCTCCGCGAACGGGCTGGCGGCGATCTCGATGCGGGTCCCGTCGGCGGTCGGTGCGAGCCAGGCTCCGAGGGCGCCGTCGAAGCGGAGCTCGGCGTCGACGGCGAAGCGAGCCTCCGGCGCACGGAGGGCGAGGTCCGTGGTCGTCTCGCCCGCGAGGAGGGCCCGGCGGAGCTCGGCCGAGCACGCGAGATCGACGGCGAGGATGGCGACGTGCACGCACGGCCCGAAGGTCTGCGAGCAGCGGGAGCACTCGCCCGTCAGCGTGCTGTTGCCGTCCGCGATGCGAAGGACCACCCGGAAGTCGGCGGTCTCGTCCCCGAGCACGGCGCGCACCACGAACGCCCCGCCGTCCGCCAGCGTCGGAGGGCGCAGATAGCCGAGCTTGCTGGCCAGCGCGGTGTCGAGCGTTCTCCGGCTGATGAGCCGCCTGAGGAGAGCGCGATCGAGGACGGCGAGCCAGGGACCTTCCAACTTGCGCCCAAGCTACACCGGCGCCCTTCCTGCCGCCCGTCCTCGACTTTCTATAAGCTCGGGCCCCCCGGAGGTTCCCGCCGTGCGCCTGCATCCGTCCCTTCTCGCTCTGCCGCTGCTCAGCGTCTTCTGCTCGGTCGACCAGCCGGCCGCGACGGCGCCCCCCGACACGCACCCGTTCACCGTCCACGATCTCCTCGCGCTCGACCGGATCTCCGATCCGGCGGCGTCGCCCGACAGGCGCTGGATCGTCTTCTCGCGTCGCAAGACCGACCTCGACGCCGACCGCGGGCGCACCGACCTCTGGCTCATGAAGTCCGACGGGACCGGCCTCCGCCAGCTCACGTCGAACGCCGCCAACGATGGGTCCCCCCGGTGGCTCGCCGGCGCGGACAAGCAGAAGGAGACGGTGGCCTTCCTGTCCAACCGGGAAGGGGCGACCGCCAAGGGGACCACGCAGGTGTGGGCCATCGACGTCGACGGGGGCGAGGCGCGGCGGCTGACGGATCTCCCCGTGGACGTCGACGGGCTGCGCGTGTCCGAGGACGGCAAGCTCCTCGCGGTGAGCGCCGAGACGTACCCGGGGTGCGCGGATCTGGCGTGCACGGCGGCGCGCGACAAGGAGAAGGCGCAGAAGAAGTCGTCCGGCGTCATCTTCGATTCCCTCCCCGTGCGCGAGTGGGACACCTGGGGCACGGGCAAGCGCCGTCACGTGTTCATGGTCCCCGCGGCCGGAGGGGCGGCCGTCGACATGCTCCGTGGCATCGACGCCGACTGCCCCACGCGCCCCTTCGGCGACGAGAACGACTTCGCGCTCTCCCCGGACGGAGGCTGGCTCGCGCTCAGCTTCAAGAAGCCGATGGGCAGCCAGGAGGCGTGGAGCACCAACGAGGACATCTGGCTCGCCCCGACCGACGGCTCGGGTCCGCCGATGGACATCTCCGCGCAGAACCCGGCACGCGACTCGAACCCGGTGTTCTCCCCCGACGGCAAGTCGATCGCCTGGCTCGCCATGAAGCGGCCTGGCTACGAGTCCGACCGCTACCGCGTCGTCGTCTTCGATCGCGCCGCTAGCACCCTCCGCACGCTGGCGGAGGACTGGGATCGGTCGCCGAGCAGTCTCGCCTGGTCGCGCGCGGGCGAGCGCCTCTTCGCGACGGCGGACGACCTCGGGCACCACGGCCTCTTCGCGATCGACGCGCACAGCGGGGCCGTCTCGGCGCTCCTCGGCTCGGGTCACGCGAGCGCGGCGTTCGAGACGTCGCGGGGCCTCGTGGTGCTCCTCGACTCGCTCACCTCGGGGGCCGACTTCTGGAGCGTCTCCGGCGGCGTCCCGCACCGGCTCACGGACATCAACGCGGACGTCATGATGCACGCGCGCATCGGCGCCACGGAGCCGTTCACGTTCACCGGCGCCAAGGGCGACACCGTGCACGCCTGGACGGTGAAGCCCATCGACTTCGACGCCGGCAAGAAGTACCCGCTCGCGTTCCTCGTCCACGGCGGCCCGCAGGGCTCCTTCGGGGACGGCTGGAGCTACCGCTGGAACGCGGAGACGTACGCGGCCGCGGGCTACGCCGTCGTGATGGTCGATTTCCACGGCTCGACCGGCTACGGGCAGGCGTTCACGGACGCCATCAACGGCGACTGGGGCGGCGCGCCCTACGAGGACCTCATGAAGGGGCTCGACGCGGCGCTCGCGAAGTACCCGTGGATCGACGGGGCTCGCGCGTGCGCGCTGGGGGCGTCGTACGGCGGCTGGATGATCGACTACCTCGCCGGGAAGACGGACCGCTTCCGCTGCCTCGTCACGCACGACGGCATCCTCTCGAACCCGATGAACTACTACGGGACCGAGGAGCTCTGGTTCCCCGAGTGGGAGCTCGGCGGGACGCCCTGGGACAAGCCCGAGGGCTACGCGAAGTACGATCCGATGAGCCTCGTCGGCCACTGGAAGACGCCGACCCTCGTCATCCACGGCGCGAAGGACTACCGCGTGCCGGACATCCAGGGGCTGGCCGTGTTCACGGCGCTCCAGCGGAAGGGGATCCCGTCGAAGCTTCTCTACTTCCCCGAGGAGAACCACTGGGTGCTGAAGCCCGCCGACAGCGTCCTCTGGCACGAGACGGTGCTCGGCTGGCTCGACACGTACATCGGCGCGTCGTCGCTGGCGGCGGCGCCGCCCGCGAAACCCTAGCCCCCGGCGCCCGCCTCCGCGTCGCCCGTCATCACGGGCTCCTCGTCGCCCGCCTCCTGGCCGCCCCCGGTGTCGAAGACGACCGTCGCGTCGCCCGGGCCTCCGGAGTCCTGCGGGGCGCAGTGCCAGAGCGAGTCGCTCCAGCAGTACCAGTCGCCGTTGCAGTTGGAGCTGGGGTCCGGCTGGTAGCAGAGCTGGCCCGTCGTGCAGGGGGACGGGCAGTTCGACGGCTGCGTCTGGCTGTTGCCACCGTTGGCGCTGCTGTCGTCGCCCCCGCAGGCGAGGACGACCGCAGCCACGAAGAGCACGAGGGGGAGCGCCGTCAGAGCACGCACGAGTCTCATCGTACCCCTTTTCTCATGCGGTGCCGTGGCTGCCGTTCTCGCCGCGCATCCTCAGGGCTGCCTGGGCCGCCGCGAGCCGGGCGATGGGGACGCGGAACGGGCTGCAGCTCACGTAGTCGAGCCCGACTCTCTGGAAGAAGCCGATGCTCGCCGGATCGCCCCCATGCTCGCCGCAGACGCCGAGCTTCAGCTCGGGCCTCGCCTTCCGGCCCCTCTCCGCCGCCATCTCGACGAGGGCCCCGACCCCCTCCTGGTCGATCGACACGAAGGGGTCCTTCGCCAGGATCCCCGCCTCGAGGTACGCCGGCAGGAACTTGCCTGCGTCGTCGCGCGAGAGGCCCATCGTCGCCTGGGTGAGATCGTTCGTGCCGAACGAGAAGAACTCCGCCGCCTGCGCGAGCTGCCCCGCGAGGAGGGCGGCGCGCGGGAGCTCGATCATCGTGCCGAAGGAGAAGGTCACCGGCTTGCCGGCCTTGTCGAGCACCTCCTTGGCCACCTCGTCGACGATGGCCCGCGTGCGATCGAGCTCTGCCCGGGTGATGGCCAGCGGGATCATGATCTCCGGGTGCACCTCGATGCCCTCGCCCCCGAGCTGCACGGCGGCCTCGAGGATCGCGCGCACCTGCATCGCGTAGATCTCGGGGTACGTGATGGCCAGGCGGACGCCGCGGTGGCCGAGCATCGGATTGAACTCGTGGAGGTCCTTGGTCCGCTGCGCGAGCTTCTGCACCGGGACGCCCAGCGACTTCGACAGCGACTCGAGCTGCTTCGGCTCGGTCGGCAGGAACTCGTGCAGCGGGGGATCGAGCAGGCGAATCGTCACCGGCAGCCCGCGCATCTCGCGGAAGATGCCGACGAAGTCCTCGCGCTGGAACGGCAGCAGCTTGGCCAGCGCCGTGGCTCGCCCCCGCGCGTCGTCGGCGAGGATCATCTCGCGCATCGCCTGGATGCGCTCCTCGTCGAAGAACATGTGCTCGGTGCGGCACAAGCCGATGCCCTCGGCCCCGAAGGCGCGCGCGGTGCGGGCGTCGAGCGGCGTGTCGGCGTTGGCGCGAACGCGCATGGTGCGCTCGGGATCGGCCCAGGACATGAGCTCGCCGAACTCGCCCGAGAGGGCCGCGCTCACGGTCGGGACCGCCCCCGCGTAGACGTGGCCCGTGCCGCCGTCGATTGTGATGACGTCGCCCTTCTTCAGCGTGACGTTCTCGGTCTGCCGGCCCGCGTCGTCGTAGACGGTGATCGTCATCGTCTGCGTCTCGTAGTTCACGGCGACCGCGCTCACGCCGGCGACGCAGGGCTTGCCCATCCCGCGCGCGACGACGGCGGCGTGGCTCGTCATTCCGCCGCGCGCCGTCAGCACGCCCCGGGCCGCCTTCATGCCGTGGATGTCCTCGGGCGACGTCTCGACGCGCACGAGGATGACGGGCGTGCCCTGGCCGGCGCGCCGCTCGGTCTCGTCGGCGGTGAAGACGATGTGACCGCTGGCCGCCCCTGGGCTCGCCGAGAGGCCGCGGGCCAGCACCTTCTTCGGGGCCGCCGGATCGAGCGTCGGGTGTAGCAGCTGGTCGATCCCGCCCGGGTCGACGCGCAGCACGGCCTCCGTCTTCGAGATGAGGCCCTCCTTCGCCATGTCGACGGCGACGCGTACGGCGGCGCGCGCGGCCCTCTTCGCCCCGCGGCACTGGAGCATGTAGAGCTTGCCGCTCTGGATGGTGAACTCCAGGTCCTGCATGTCGCGGAAGTGCTGCTCCAGCGTGGTCGCGATGCGAGCGAGCTCGCGGTACGCCTCCGGCATCTTGGTCTCGAGCGACTCGTCGGGTCGTCCCGCGGCGCGCGCCATCGACCGGATGGGCAGCGGGGTGCGGATGCCGGCCACGACGTCCTCGCCCTGCGCGTTCGGCAGCCACTCGCCGTAGAGCTTCTTCTCGCCGGTCGACGGGTCGCGCGTGAAGGCGACGCCGGTCGCGCTCGTGTCGCCCAGGTTGCCGAACACCATCGCCTGCACGTTGCACGCGGTTCCCCAGTCGTCGGGGATGTCGTTCATCCGGCGGTAGACGATGGCGCGATGGTTGTCCCACGACCGGAAGACCGCCTCGATGGCCTGCCACAGCTGCGTGGCGGGATCGGTCGGGAAGTCGCGGCCCGTCTCCTTCTTCACGATCGCCTTGAAGGCCTGCACCACCGTCTTCAGCTCCTCGGCGGGGACGTCGGAGTCGGGCACCTTGCGCTTCAGCTCCTCGGCGTTGAAGCGCGTGCAGTCGATGCCCTTGGCGGTGGCGACGCGGGCGCGCGCCTCGTCGAGGACGCGGTCGAACGGCTCCTTCGACAGGCCGAGCGCGATGCTCGCGTGCATCGCGATGAAGCGGCGGTAGGCGTCGTACGCGAAGCGGGCGCTGGTCTTCGCGGCGAGGCCCTCGGCCACCGCGTCGTTCAGGCCCAGGTTGAGGATGGTGTCCATCATCCCGGGCATCGACGCGCGGGACCCCGAGCGGACGCTGACGAGAAGCGGAGCCGCGGCGTCACCCAGACGCGCGCCCATCGACTTCTCGAGGCGCGTGACGGCGGCCGTCACCTCGGCGCGCACCTCGTCCGGGATGCGCTTCGTCTCCGAGTAGACGTTGCTCACGTCGGTCGGGATGGTGAACCCGGGCGGCACGGGCAGCCCGAGCGACGTCATCTCGGCGAGGCCGGCGCCCTTGCCTCCGAGGACATCGCGCCGCTTCGGATCGCCCTCCGACTGGCCGTCTCCGAAGAAGAACACGCTCTTTGCCATGGGTACCCCCGTCTATCGGGGGGCCGCCCGGGGTGCAAGGGCGGTGTGCGCCGCGTCCGGCTAGCCGCCGCTGCCGCTGTCGCCGGGATTGCCGCCGGAGTCGCCGCTCGAGGCTTCGTTTCCACCGGAGTCCCCGGCGTCGCCGGAGTCCCCGCCGCCGCCGTCGTCGCCCGCCGAGCCCTCGTTGTCGTCGGCGTCGCCGCCACCCTCGGAGCCACCGGAGTCGCCCGTCGTCGCGTCGGGGGCGCCGCCGCCGCTGCTGCTTCCGCTGCCGCTCCCGCCGCCGAGGACGACGCCGCAGAAGGTCGCCAGCGTGCTCTTGCAGGTCGCGCACGCGGCCGGCGTCGAGGAGGTGCAGGTGCAGCTCGTGCTGCTGAAGTCGTACTGGACCGAGCCGCCGCCCTGGTCGCAGGCCTGGTACGTGGAGGTGTTGCCGCCGCAGGCGGCCGTGACGCACGTGGTGCCCGAGGAGCTGGAGTTGCAGCCCGCCGTGGTGGCGAGCGTGATGGCGAAGGCGACGAGGAGTGACTTCATCGATGGTTCCCCGATCGGTGGTATCCCGTTCGCCCCTCGCGGGCCAGTAAGACGACGCGGCTGCCGGGGGACGCCGCCCGGGCGTCAGCTCGCGCGATGCTCGCGGTACATCCGGAGCGCGAAGAGGCCGGCCGCGCTCTCTCGCAGACCCCGCGACTCGCTCGCCAGCGCGCTCGGGAGCTCCTGCTCGGTGCGCCGTCGGAGCGGGTGCTCGGGCGGCAAGAGGAGGGGCGTCGCGAACGCGGCGAAGGAGAGATCGGCGATGCCGAAGTGGTCGCCGAGGAGGTAGGGGCGGCCGTCGCCGAGGCGCTCGCTGATGTCGTCGAAGATGGTCCGCACCTTGTCGCGCGACCGGGCCGCGCCCTCGCCGTCGATGCGCATGGCGCGGCGCATGAACTGCCGGAGCACCGGGAAGATCGCGCGCACGAGGGCGTGCTCCAGCGGGGGCGTCGAGAGGCGCATCAGCTCGAGGGCGCCCTTGCGGTCCGCCAGCAGGTGGAAGTAGGCGAGCCGCCGGACGTGCGGGGCGAAGTCGACGTCGAGGTGGTGCTCGAGGGCGAGGGCGTCGTCGCGCTCGCGGCCGCCCGAGGGCAGGAGCTTGCGGTCGCTCGTGGCGCGCGCGTCGGCCCAGCGGACGATGAGCGGCGAGTCGTCGAGGACGCCGTCCCCATCGAGGACGAGGAGCGGAACCGAGCCGGCCTTGCCGCCCGCGAGCTTGACCGCGCGCCGGTGGAGGCCCGGGCAGTGCCCTTCCTCGCGGTATGCGACGCGGGCGTGGTCGAGCGCCCAGCGGGCCTTCTCGCAGAAGTGGCTGAACGGGATGGTGACGAGGGTGGGCATGCGGGCCGGCGTCCCCGCCGTTTAGGGCTGCGCGGGCGCGGCGTCCAGGAGACCACGGCAAGGGGGAGCTTGGCAGGGGAGGACCCTGGCCAGGCAAGCCAAGGCTCTGGCTAGCCCAGCCAGGACCTTGGCCGAGCAAGCCAAGGCTCTGGCTAGCCAAGCCAAGGCTCTGGCTAGCCAAGCCAACGCCCTGGCTAGCCAAGCCAAGGCTCTGGCTAGCCAAGCCAAGGCTCTGGCTAGCCAAGCCGGGACCCTAGCCAGGCAAGCCAAGGCTCTGGCTTGCCACCCCGCGGCCATTCCGAGCCTGGGCGCTCACCCCAGCTTCGAGAAGTCCGCGATCCGGAACATCGACTGCGCGCCGTGCGCCAGCGTCTCGAGGCGAAGCTTCGTCAGCGGGTCGCCGGCATCGTTGACCAGCGTCTCGACGAAGATGCGATCGAGCTCGGTCGCGACGGGGCCCATCGCCATCAGCGCCGTGCGCATCGCCTGCTCGGTCGTGAGGCCGGTGGCGATGGCGTCGAGATCGTGGACCAGCTTCTGGAGGACCGCGTCGTCCTTCTTGGTGCTCCCCTGGAACGCGGCCGCGGCGTGGAGCACGGGCTGCGCCTCGCGGCTGATCCCGGAGAGGCGCTTCGCCACGGTCCGCGCCTTGTCGAGCCACGGCTCCTTCGCGTCGACGACGGCCTGGAGCGCCTTCGCCCGCGCGAGCACCGCGCCGACGTTCTTCAGCGCCGCCCCACCCGTTCCCGCCATCACCGCATCGGCGACCTGACTGCTCGTCGCGCTCGCCACGAGCCCGCGCAGCCGCTCCGTCGCGAACTCCTCGATCTTCGCCACCGTCTCGATCCGCGAGAGATCCAGCTTCTTCCCCTCGAAGCCCCCGTAGGCGAGGTCGACCAGCTCCGAGAAGGCAAGCGTGTACCCGCGATCGAGCAGCGTCCGCAGCGCCCCGATGCACGCGCGCCGGAGGGCGAACGGATCCGCCGCCCCCGTCGGCGCGAGGCCCACGGCGAAGCAGCCGGTCAGCGTGTCGAAGCGGTCCGCGAGCGCGATGGCGGCCGACACGTCGCCCGTGGCCACGTCGTCCTGCGCGCCGACGGGCTTGTAGTGGTCGCGGATGGCGTCGGCCACGTCGCGGGTCTCCTTCTGGGCCACCGCGTACGCCCGCCCCATGTGCCCCTGGAGCTCGGGGAACTCGCCGACCATGAGGGACACGAGGTCGCACTTGCAGAGCCTCGCGGCGCGCGCGACCTCCGCCTTGTGCATCCCGTCGAGCCCCATGCGGTCCGCGATGAGCGCCGCGAGCCGCTCGATGCGTTCCACCTTCTCCTTCACGGTGCCGAGGCGGTTGTGGAAGACGATGCCGCCGAGCTTGTCGTAGCGCGCGTCGAGCGGCTGCTTCTGGTCCTCCTCCCAGAAGAAGCGGGCGTCCGACAGGCGCGCGCGCATGACGCGGTCGGTGCCCTTGACGATGAGGTCGGGCCGGTTCGCGGTGTTGACGACGGCGAGGTAGCTGGGCGAGAGCTCGTCCTTCCCGGTCTCGACGCAGAAGTAGCGCTGGTGGCCGCGCGCCACGGCGCGGATGACGGCCGCCGGGAGGGCGAGGAACGCGCGGTCGAACGTGCCGGTGACGACGTGGGGCTCCTCGACGAGCGACGCGTTCTCGTCGACGAGCATCGGCTCGGTATCGTACGTGCCGCCGGCGGCCTTCGCGGCGGCGTCGACGCGCTTCATCATCGTCGCGACGCGCTCCTCACGGTCGACGAGGACGTGACGCTCGCGGAGCTCTGCGACGTACGACGCGGGGCTCTTCACGTCGAACGTCGCCGGAGAGAGGAAGCGGTGACCGCGCGAGGTGCGCGTCGCCTTCGCGCCGGCGAACGAGACGGGCACGACCTCCTCGCCGAGGAGCGCGACGAGCCACTGCACGGGCCGGCCGAACGCGACGTCGAGGTCGGCCCAGCGCATCGACTTGCGGAACGGGATGGCGGCCGCGGTGCTCGCGAGCGCGCCCGGAAGAAGCTCCAGCGCCGGCCGCCCCTTCTCGACGCGGCGCCCGACGACGTACCGCCCCGCCTTCTGCTTCGGGCCCGCCTGCTTCTCGATGACGACGAGCGACTCGACGCCGCCGCCGAGCTTCGCCGCGAACGCCTCGGCGGCCTTGGTGGGCTTGCCGTCCTTGAAGGCGACGCTCTCCGGCGGCCCGATGACCTCCTCGTCGAGATCGAGCTGCCGCGTCGTCACGTCGTGGACGAGGACCGAGAGGCGCCGGGGC
>Ga0182030_10003097_pt1 | contig 35457 bp, 34 predicted proteins | sample 812S3MmetaG_FD_121299 | JGI IMG/M metagenome (GOLD analysis project Ga0182030, IMG submission 121299) | Permafrost microbial communities from Stordalen Mire, Sweden - 812S3M metaG (Illumina Assembly) | ecosystem: Environmental > Terrestrial > Soil > Wetlands > Permafrost | place: Sweden...
GACAACTTCGGCTTCACGCTAATCTCGGCTCAAGCCATTCCTTGTTTATCATGATACCCACAGACCACTTCTCCCTGATTATCACGATGTTTTTCTCCCAGAATTTCGTGAAGCGGAACACGACTGCCAATACAAGGACGCCATCAATGTCTATGCCATCCCTTGCACACGCGATTTGGAGGATTACGCCCGCCTTTGGATACCGGGCCTGTCCAATTTGATGCAGGAGTTGCCGCCCAATTACGGCGTGACCTTGCAATGGCGAAACAATACAGGCGCTGGCATCAGGGCATTCGTGGCGGCAGAGGAGGACGGCGGGACGAATTATCTGTTTAATGGCACCATAGCGTCAAACCAGGTTGAGGAGGCCAAATACACTTGCATCGGGTATGTCACCTCCAATCAAACCATTTCAATCAACAATGCTTTTACGAACTCTCCTTATGGGACGGTCGAGCCGGGTGAGCACTACATTTTTTGTGGAACGGCGGAGGGCAACGATGAACTGGTCTTGCAGGTGACCAACCAATATGGCGGCGTGGTGGGCGAAGCCTCGGTGTTCCTCAATTTGAAAGACATCAAGGAGATGTATGAACGGTGGACAGTGGGCGATACACCAGGCATAGCGCCGAACAACATTGCAGTCATCGCCACGAACGATCTTCCTCCGGGAGATGCGCCGTTCCAATACAGTTACAACGCGAGCGTGGATTCGGAAACGCCCTACATTTTGCTTGTGCATGGGTTTAATCTCCCTGTCTGGAAAAAGGACCGCCTTCTTGCGGAAACCGCCTACAAACGGCTGTACTGGCAGGGCTATCAAGGGCGATTCGGCTTATTTCGCTGGCCTTGCGACAACAGTGTGCTCTCGTTTGACACGGACGAATGGGCCTCCTGGCAATCAGGGACGGGTTTAAAGAATCGCCTTGTGGCCCTGAACATCCAATATCCAGGCAACGTCTATCTGCTGGCTCATAGTTTGGGAAACGTTGCGGCGGGGGAGGCCTTGCGGCAGGCTGGAGCAAGTGAGATTGTCAACACCTATGTTGCCTCCCAAGCGGCCCTGTCCGCGCACGCGTATGACAACACCATACCGAGAGACGCGACAAACTATTACACTCTTGGCACACCTGATTCGGAGGGGCATTACTATGCCAATACTTCACCGCCATACTTCAACGGCATCAGTGGCGCGGTCAACTTTATAGATTTTTATAACCCGGTGGACTGGGCGCTGATGGGAAGCACGATCTTGCAGCCCGGCTGGATTTACGACCAACAGCATAAGCCAGACATCAGCTATTACTATCAAACACCGACCACCAACGATCCGTCGGGTTATTACCAGCAACTTGGGCTTATTCAACTGCCTCTCTCGTTCACAAATAACACCTACCAGATCTTTTCCGTGTGCGCCCAGTCCTACTCGCTCGCCTTGGGCGCGGAAACGAACATTGCGGGAGCTTTCTCACTTAAAGTGCCAATCAACTTGAATGTCGCACCATATGATTTCGGCAATGCCCATAAAGGCCATAGCGGTCAGTTTCGTTCCGACAACATGACGCGGTGGGTATATTGGCAACAATTACTCCAAAGCTTTGGATTGAACTCCGCACCCGAAAATCAATAACACAACGGAAATACCTATGAAACAGATTCTTGTATGCCTTCTCATTTCAGGATGTCTATTAACCCCTTCCTTAGTTGCTCAAATCGGGATTGCGGACCCCCAAACGGGTAATGCTGCGATAAATTTCTACGGGAAGGTGGTTGACCAAAACGGTGCGCCATTGGGAGGAGCGAAGGTCAACCTAGAGGTTTTTGCTGGCTATATGACCTCACCAACCAATGGTGAAATGAGACGTGAAAGAATTTCACTCGACACCGACACAAATGGAGATTTTAGGCTCACTAACACGGAAGGCCATTCCGTTGAGGTATTATCTATTGATGAGCCGGGCTACGAACTTTCAAAAAAGGTTGATCGCTTGTATCCTTACAGCGCAGCCGCAAATATTTTTCATCCTGACCCGAACAACCCGGCAATTTTTCGGCTGTGGAAAAAAACAGGAAAGGAATCGCTGGTTGGTTCAGCTTGGCACGGCAAAGTGGTGTGTGACGGCTCGCCCAAACAATTTGATTTACTAAGCGGAAAATTGGCGGCGGATGGGAGCTTGCAAATAACTTGCACGAGGACGCCATTGAATTATGAGCGGGTATCACGTCAGCCTTACGACTACAAATTTGAAATCGCCATTAGTGGCGGGGGCATTCAGCCGACAATGGACGAATTTACTTATCTGGCCCCCGATGGCGGCTACTCGCCAACTCTGACCATAGAACGAAAGGCTGGCGACTCGAACTGGGTCGCATGGGTAAAGCAGGAATTTTACGTCAAGACAGCCGAAGGACATTACGGCTGGCTATCAGTGGAGTGGGACGCTGGACACCGCCCATCGCCCACGCCATTAAGATGGAATTGCTCGATCAATCAATCGGGTTCGCGCAATTTGGAGAGGTAGCCAACGCGAACGGCTCACGGAATTTGGAAGGTAAGCCCATGAACAACAAGGGGGACGCCTGTCTCCTTGCGCGGGCAAGGGGGCAAATGGAAACCCGTTTCCGAAGCGATTTTCCAAACCAGTTCGGAAACGAGTTCCGAATGAACTTTCCAAAGGCAAGACCGCCCCGCTTCGCCGAGACTGAGCCGTTTGATTCCCCTTGAAAGAGCTACGCCTCAAACGTCACAGACTCGCCGCCGCCCCGAAGTCAGCCTGGTCGTGAAGTCGCTGGCTTCCAGCTTGCGCCCTTTCTGCCCTTCGCAACATGGAATCCCCCGCCATCACCACCAGGGCAAATGAAGGCATTGAAGGGGGAGGCTTTTAGGGTGTGAGTTTTGGCTGTCCGCTGTCGCGGGGGGAGAATTTAGACGGTACTTTTACTCGCTCTCCGCCGCCGCGAGGGGCGGCAATGCGATGCAGGGCATCGCTTCTTTTCCTTTTAGCCGCTGGCTCTCTGGCTTGCGGTGGGTTGCGCGGCGGGGGTTGATCGGGCGTGTACAGAGTTCGACTTCAAGCAACCCGACCGGGGGCGGCGCTGGCGCGCCGCTCCCCGGTCGGGACCCGCTTAAAGTGTCACAACTGAGCGATTGCCCAAGGTTGTGCCCGACGGCCTCTCTGTTACCGAATGGCCTGTTGCGCCGCTGTGCGGTGGCGTCCCAGGTTTGCTCGATGCAGCTTGCGCCAGACCGAGTTCGACAGAATGAGGTGGCAGTACTCGCTTCCAAACTTTCGCATCTCGTAATTTTGTTCCGATTGCGAAGCGTAGCCCAGGCCCTTGAGCACGTAGCCGACGCCGTCGAGGTCGTCGCGGTAACGCATCACCCTGGCCCACCCGCCGCCGAGCCGTTCCCATAACGCCATCAGCTCAAAGTTCAGCGAGGGGCAGAGTTGAGCCGGGGGCAGCCCTGCCAGTAAACAGTGAAAATGTCTGCGCCCGCCGATCTCGCCCTGCTCCTGGCGCAGACACCACAGGAGGCGGGGAAACTTGGCCGAAAGCCGTTTGCCAGTCTGCCGGAGAAAAGCAAACCACATGGCCAGGCGAACTCTTTCCGGCAGTCGCTCCGACTTGAAAGTCAGCGTGCCAAAGAGTTGCCATCCCATGCGTCCAATATGAAAAGCTTCGGGTGTTTCCATAACGAGTTCAGCGGTCCCGGCCCGGAACGCACCTACGCTCCGGGCCGGAAACCAACGGTTAAAAACCCCATCGGGAATGCCACGCAGGGCTGAATAAGGGAGGGGGGGAAGGTCTGCCGAGATTTACCCGACGCTCGCAGGCGTCGCAGGAGTTACTCCAAAGCCGTTCAATGGCTCCAATAGTTGGACGATGCCACAGGCCAGGGAAGCGGTCAAGCGGGAAAAACTAGAAAAAATCAGGTGTGCCCGTTTCCGCCGTTGATTGCCCCACGCGCCACAAGAAAGTCTTCCACCTGTCCGATAATCTTTTGCTGCTGGCGTCGTGGCAAGTTGGAAGCGGCGTCAAAAAGCTGCTTCATTTTGCCGGTCGGCCCTGAACCGCGCTGCTTGGATGGTTGGCGTCCGATGAGAAAATCGGCAGTGACACTAAACAACTCCGCCAGCGTGGCCAATTGTTCCGCGCGGACGGCTGTAGGTTCCCGTTCCCAAAAGGCATAGGCGCGATGCGAGATGCCGAGCTTGGCGGCAACTTGCGCTTGTGTCAGTCCCCCCGCTTCTCGCAACTCATAAAGCCGCTGTCCGAACGGAGGACGTTGACGCTCTGAAGGACGTCCGGTCTTCATGTCGGAACTATAATCGCTGTTTGTAGAAATCGAACAAAGTGCTTGCATATTTGAAGAATATCTACAAACTTGCGGGCATGTCAAAACATTCAAAATCGCGCTTGACGGGTTCCCGGAGAAAACGGGTTCGTCCTTCCCGCCCCCAACGCGCCCCCCGCCGCAACAAACCGGACTGGCTGGACGCCTTTGATGCCATGACCGAACCATGCGCCCGAATTGAAACGCTGGCCGGGCTGCTCTACGCCTGTGGCGACCCTATGGCGATGGACGCCAGGCTGGCCAGCCGCGCTGCATACTTCATTGAGAAGGAAATGGGCCAGGTGAAGAAACTGCTGGCCGAGCTTGCAAAGCGGATGCGCACCGTGCAACCCCGGACATGAAGGCTGATTTAGCCAGGCTCAAGCAGAGCGTTGACCTTATGGCCGTGGTTCAGGCGCGGGGCATCAAACTTGTCAAACAGGGCCGGGATTACGTCGGCCTCTGTCCGTTCCACGAGGAAAAGACGCCCTCGTTCCACGTCACGCCCGCCAAAAACCTGTTCAACTGTTTTGGCTGCAAGGCCGGGGGCAGCGTGATTGATTTTATCATGCGCAAGGATGGACTGAGCCAAAGCCAGGCCGTGGCATGGCTCAGGGAAAACAGCGGGGCGGCTTTTGTGCGCACCGCGCCGGCCATGACGCCGGCCAGGGTGTTGAAGCCGGAGGAGGCCGAGGCGTTGTTGCAGCGCGTGGTCAAGTTCTACGCCCGGACGCTGGCCAAGGACGAAACCGGCATGAGCTACTTGAACCGGCGCAATCTGTCCGGGCCAACCCTGCTTGAAGTGTTCCGGGTTGGCTACAGCAACGGGACGCTGCACCAGGCGCTGCCCCAATCGGGAGACATCATCGGCCATCTGAAAACTTTGGGCGTATTGAACGCGAAGGGGCGGGAACACTTTTGCGGCTGCGTCACCGTGCCGATTTTCGATGCGGCCGGGAAAGTGGCTGGCATCTATGGGCGGCGCGTGAGCGAGGACGAACCCAAACACCTGTATCTGCCCGGCCCGCATCGCGGGGTGTGGAATGCCGCCGCCGCCCGGACGAATCAAACCTTGTTCATCACCGAGGCCATCCTGGACGGCATGAGCCTGTGGCAGGCCGGTTATCGCAACGTGATTGCGCTGTATGGGGCCAACGGCTGGACGCCCGGCCACGAGCAACTTTTGAAGGAGAACGGCGCGACCGAGATTTATCTTTGCCTGGACAACGACAAGGCGGGGGAGGAAGCGACCGCCCGGCTGGAAAAAGAAGTGCTGCCGACGCTGGTCAGGCAAGTCCATGTTGTGCGCTGGCCGGAGGGGGTGAAGGACGCCAATGATTTTTTCCTCAGCCGTTTGCCGACCGACTTTGAGAAGCAGTGCCTTGAGCCGCTCACACCGGCGCAGCCCGCCGCAGTCAATAAAACGCCCGAAGGCGAGGGAATCGAAATGACGCCGGAGGGTTTTGTGGCGCGATACGGCAACCGCCGCTATGAAGTTCGCGCCATCGAGCGACAAAAGCAGGCCCGTTTGCGGGCGACGGTCAAGGCCGTCAGCGCCGAGCCGGTGAGCGCCGGGCGCTTTCATATTGACACGGTGGATTTTTACGTGAGCCGTTCGCGCCGGATGTTCATTGGCGAGGCGGCGCGGCTCTTTCGTGAGACGGTGGAGATCGTCGAAGCCGACCTCAACCGGCTCATCCTCCAGGTGGAGGCGTACGCGCAGAAGCAACTGGCCGAGAGCAAGGGGCCGGTGGTGCTGGTGAGCGACACCGACAAGGCCGAGGCGTTGAAGCTGGGCCGTCATCCCGATCTGGCCGGGGAGATTTTGCGCGACATGGACAAGCTGGGCATGGTGGGCGAAGCGGCCAACAAGCTGATTGGCTACCTGGTGATGACCAGCCGGAAAACGCCCGACCCGCTGGCCTTGATGACCCTGTCGGGCAGCGGCTCCGGCAAGAGCCACTTGCAGGACACCATTCTTTCGCTCTGTCCCGACGAGGATTTAATCAAGCTGACTTCGTTGACCGACCGGGCCTTGTTTTACAAGGGCGAGGACTCGTTGAAACACAAGGTGCTGGCGGTGGAGGAACTGGCCGGGGCGCAGGGGGCGGACTACGCCATCCGCAACCTCATCTCCGCCAAAAAGCTGGTGATCGAGTCCACCACCAAGAACCCGCTAACCGGCAAACTGGAAACGCAAGTCAATACTGTTTATGGCCCGACCGCCGTTTTCCAGACCACGACCGACCCGCGCACCGACGCCGAGACGCGCAGCCGCTTTATCCTGATTAGTGTTGACGAGTCATTGGAGCAGACGCGGGCGATCTTGGAGGCGCAGCGGCACAGCCACACCCGCGACGGCTGGAAACGGCGGCTGGCGTGCGAGGCGATAGTCAAACGGCATCACGCCTTGCAGCGGTTGCTCAAGCCGCTCAAAGTGCTCAATCCGTTCGAGCCATTGCTGACTTATCCCGACGACTCGCTGCTGGTGCGGCGCGACCAGCCCAAGTATCTGAACCTGATTTTGGCCGTGACGTTCCTGTATCAGTTGCAGCGGCCCGTCCATGACGACCCGGAGCTTGGCGAGTATATCGAAACCACGCTGGACGACATTGCCATTGCCAACGACCTGGCGCACCAGTTGTTTGGCCACAGCCTGGACGACCTCTCCCGACCGGGACGCGAATTATTGCAGTTGACCCATCAATACGTGCAGGGCCGGGCCGGTGGAAAACACGCCGCCTCCATCGCGTTCAATCGCCGCGAACTGCGCGAGGCGTTCAAGTGGGGCGACACCCGGTTGCGGACGCACCTGGACGAACTGGTGGACATGGAATACGCGCTGCCGCTTTCAGGACGCAACGGCATGGCCTACCAATACCGATTGCTCTACGAACCGGAGCAGCACGAGCAGGGCGGAAAGTTTTTGGCGGGCATCAAATCGGTGGAGCAGGTGCGGAAAGAAGCCAACCTCGCAGGCATTTTGACCCACCCCGCAGGCAAAAACGGCCACCTTGCACCCACCCCGCAGGTGGCAAAACGCGGGGTTAAAAACGGCGCAACTGACTGTGAGCAAGGGGCTTTGCCGCTGGCCCCGGACAACCCCGCGCCTTTTTTCGGGAAACATGTACCGCAATTACAGAACGGAGCCGCTTTATGAACAACCACATCGAAATTTATCTGGAACATCTGCGCACGTTGGATTACGCGCCGGACACGCTCAAATGGCACCGCCACTGCCTGACCAAGTTCTTTGGCCATCTCAGACTCACCGGCGTGACCGATCTGCGCCAAGTCACCGGCCAGACGATGGAGGACTACCGGCAGGAACTGCTGCGCCGTTACTGCGCCAGCGCCGTTCCGAATGAACTAGCTTCTGTGCGTGACTTTCTTGGCTGGTTGAAAAGCACCGACGCCAGCCTGGTCCATCCCGGTTTGGAGGTGCCGCCGCCCAAGGCAAAACGCTCCTGGCCCAAGCGCAAGGTGACAGTGCAGAGGCCCAGGAAACAGCGGGCGATTTTGGAACTGCCCGGCGGCATTGGCACCCAACTTGACACCTATCTGGAAAGCCTGCGTGTGCGCCATTACTCGCCTGCCACCGTCACCAGCCGCAACCAGTCGTTGTCTCCCTTTTTTGCGCGACTGCAAAGCAGCGGTGTGGCCGATCTGCGCGAAGTCACCCGGCAGATGATACAGGACTACCGGCTGGAACTCATGCGCCGCCATTCGGTCGGCACTGTCCGGGTGATCTTCGCCGGGTTGCGCCACTTCTTTGCCTGGCTGGAAGGCACGGATGCGATCCTGCTCAATCCCACTGGGGACGTGCCGTTGCCCAAGTCCGAACCGCGTTTGCCCAAGCGCATCCTCAAACCGTCCGAAGTGCGCAAGCTCATGGCCTCTCCCGACCAGTCGCCCCAGGGACTGCGCGACCGGGCCATCCTGGAACTGTTTTACAGCAGCGGCATCCGGCGCGAGGAAATGGCCCGTCTCACTGTGGCCGACGTGGACATCAAAAACGGCTTTGTGCGGGTCAAGGGCAAGGGCAACAAGGAACGCATCGTGCCGATTGGCCAAACCGCGTGCGAGGCGGTGGCCCGGTATCTCAAAGAGGCTCGCGCTCTCTGGCTCAAAGTTCGGCTCAATCCCGGTTGGACGGACGCGCTCTGGCTTGCACCCCTCCAGCCGCATGGCCCCATCCACAAGGGAGCCTTTGATTTAATCCTTGAACGCCATGCCTTGCGCGTTTTGGGCCGGAGGGTGTCGCCACATGTCTGGCGGCACACCTTCGCCACCCATTTGGTCTCCAATGGGGCCAATATCGTTTATGTGCAGCGTTTGCTCGGTCATCGCTCTCTCAAGACCACCGACATTTACACCCGCGTCACCGTGCCCGATTTAAAGCGCATGGTGCAACGCGCCCATCCACGCACCCGGAAGGCCGTGGCGCCCGCCGCCGCGCTGACACCCGAAGCCGCGGCCCAAATGTCCGGCGGCCACCGCCATGAACACGACGCCCACTCTTAATCCTTAAAATCCCATGTCAAACGAACCCCTCAACTTTGACGCGCTCTTTGGCCGTTACTCACAGCATCTGGAATCGCTCAATTACTCGTCCGTGACGTTGCGCACCCTGGAAGTTTACTTTCATCGGTTTGCCGAGTTTTTGGCCGAGAGCAAAATCACCGACGTTCACACCGTCACGGCAGCGGTGCTGCAAGAGTTCCAGCGGTGGGTTTTTTACCAGCCGACGGTGAGAGGCACCGCCCGCACCGTCGCGTCGCAGAACCGCGTCCTGTCCGGCATCCGCAACTTTTTTGCGTTCCTCACCCGCGAAGGCTATCTGGCCCATAACCCCGCCCAGGGCTTGCGCCTGTCCAAGGAACCGGACGCGCTGCCCAAGAACGTGCTGACACCGGAGGAAGCCCGCAAGATCATCGAAGCGCCGGACGTTCATACGCTGTCCGGCTACCGCGACCGGACGTTGCTGGAAGTGCTTTACGCCACCGGCGTGCGCAAGGCCGAGTTGCGCAACCTCACCGTGGCCGACGTGAACCTTGAGGAGGAACTGTTGCGCGTCAACCGGGGCAAGGGCGGCAAAGACCGCGTTGTGCCATTGAGCGCCATCGCGTGCCAGTTCCTTGAGAACTACATCAAAGCCATCCGACCGGAGCTTTTGAAAGGCCGCGACACCGACAAGCTGTTTCTTTCCATCCGGGACGGAGTGCCCATCGGCGTGCATGGCATCAAACAGATCATCAATCGGTATGTGCGCCGGTTGAATCTCAAAAAGCACGTCACCTGCCACCTGTGGCGGCACAGTTGCGCCACCCACCTTTTGAAGAACAACGCCAACCTGCGCCACGTCCAGGAAATGCTCGGTCACAAATCGCTGGCCACGACCGAGCGGTATCTGCGCCTGACCATCGCCGACTTGAAGGAGGCGCATCACAAGTTCCACCCCAGGGAGCAGCAGCAGCGGCGCAAGGAGCAGCGGTAATGGGCTGGCAGGCTGGCCAGTGGCGGCAGGCGTTGCCATTGATTGAATCAATGAAGGCCCGCCTTTTTTCGATTAGCATACGGGAGCCAAAGCGCCTATGCTTGGCCCCAGGTGAGAGCGACATCAAAGCGCAGCAGCCAAGGGGCCTTTCCCCGCAGCGGGTCAGAGCGGCCATTGTACAAAGCGGGGCGGCTGGGAAAAGAAGGCTTGTGGCCTGAGAATCAGCCACTTATGGGGAAAGGGCGCAGCGGCCTTATTTGGGTGAATAACAACTTTGATCGCACGGTATTGGATTCGGCGGATGGAGTCTATTACGACGATGATGTGGCGTCAACTAGTGCTGCTGCGCTCAGTCCTTATGATGGAGAATTTACTCCGGATTCCCATTGGGCTTCCGATAGTTATCCCCAAATTCCCAATGTTCGCGACCTTCAGGACCATGCCCGGCTCTGGATACCAGGACTGTCGAATACGGTGGCCAATTTGCCGACCAATTATACGGTGACGTTGCAATGGCGGAACAATACGGGGGCGGCAATCAGGATTTTTAAAGCTTCCGAAACTAATGGCGGCAGCAATTATCTGGTTAGTCAAATAGAAGGGACGAACCAGATTAATTATAATAAGTATCCTTTTTACGGTTATGTTTCTCCGACGCAAACGATTTCGCTCGACCAGGCGTTTACATCAACGACCGTGCCCAAGCCGAGCGATTATTTCATTTTTTGCGGGACTTCCTATGGCAATGACGAACTTGTCTGTCAGATAAAGAACCGGTGGGGTGGGGCGGTAGGAGAGGCGTCCATCTTTCTCAACCTGCAAGACACTAAGCAGATGTATGAGCGGTGGTCAGTAGGCGAGTATCCCCAAACACTAGGCAACCTCGCCACCAACTGCGGCGATGACGGATTTGCGGCATTCCAATATTCGTATAGCGCCTCAGTTAATTCGACCACGCCTTACATTCTTTATGTGCATGGCTGGAACATGCCGACATGGGAAAAAGATCGATTTGCTGAATCTGCTTTTAAGCGCCTCTATTGGCAAGGATACCAAGGACGATTTGGCGTGTTCCGCTGGCCGACCGATTATGGCTTCACCGGGAGCGCTTTGAGTGCGGCCACTGATCGCCGCAACTACGATTATAGCGAAAATCAAGCTTGGCTGTCCGCCATCGGCTTGAAGAACCGTCTTGCCGCGCTGAATATCCAGTATCCTGGCCAGGTTTACGTGCTGGCCCACAGCATGGGCAACGTGGTTACGGGAGAGGCGTTGCGGCTGGCTGGCACAAGCCAGATCGTCAACACCTATGTTGCCACCCAGGCTGCCGTTCCGGCCCACGATTATGACGCCACTGTCACCAATAGCATACTTTCCAATCCGGTGACGCCGAATATTTACAACGACTGGTTTTTACCGGTAGTCGGTGGCGGGGCTGGGCGTGTGATCAGCTTTTTCAATGTGAATGACTACGCGCTTCAACCCGGACGATGGGAACTGGACCAGCAATTGAAGCCCGACCAGTCGCTTACGGTTTTCGGTGGAATTTACAGCTTTGATGGTTATCCATACAATGGCTCCGCGCATTACACCCCAGGCTCTGTGGATGATAGCCCTCCTTGGCTTTCTTTCACGGAGGCCACCGCAACAGGAACGACAACTTTCAATTTAGGCGCTTCGGGACCGATTACCGACCGCTACAACGTCATGTCCTACGCTGCTCAAGCCCGCTCGACCGCGTTGGGGATGACGCCGAGTGTAGGCAACCTCATCAATGTTGATTTAACTCGCACTTCACCAACACGCATCTGGCCACCTGATACCCAAAATCCGGCTGATCCGTTTAGTGAACATTTTTACCACAGCGCCGAATTTCGAGGTGATTACTGGCAGCAGCAGGGTTACTGGAACGAACTTTTGGGGGTTGACGCTTTCAACCTCAAATAACCATGAAAATCCGACGCTCCATTCTTTGGTTTTGTTTTGGGATTGTTGCGATTATTTTAGTCGTCATCTCGTTTTCTAAGCGACCAGCAATTGCCCCTGATATACCGTCGCCGTATCCTCCATCCGGGCCTACTACGCAGCCTGCCTCTCAACCAAAAGCTTCGCCAGGCGCATCCAAGGGACAGTTTCTAAAAACAAGCGTTTCGCAATCCGCTGTCGCGACTGCTCCGCAAAAGAGCAAAGGCGAGCGAACACTGGAAATCCTTTCAACTCAGAATGACGTGCCCATTGACTTTTATGGCAAGCTCGAAGACCAGTTCGGCAAGCCGGTAGTTGGTGCGGAAATAAAAGGAAATATTGTGGTCTATAATGGTCAAAGGGCAGGCACAGACCATTTTTCCACCGCCAGCGATGTAAACGGATTATTTGAGTTCCACGGGAGGGGAGAACAAATCGGGATGATGCCACACAAGGAAGGCTATGCTCTCGCCTCACTGAATGGCGGAGGCAAGTACTCGCACTTGTATCCGGAAGATCAGCGGGTGCATTCCGACCCAAACAACCCGGTCGTGATCAAAATGTGGAAACTGCAAGGGGCAGAACATTTGATCCATTTTCAAACAGAATTCGCCATTCCGCTTGACGGCACAACAACCACGTTTGATTTGCAAACGGGTGAACGAGTCCAATCAGCAGGGGATATTATTGTTTCAGTTAAAAGCTCACCAATACCAAATATAAGAGAGCAATATGATTGGCAGGTGACTATTAAAGCGGTGGCTGGCGGCCTAATTTCTTGTAGCGATGATTTTGAGCAGAAGTTCCAAGCCCCCGATTCGGGCTATCAACCTGAATTTGACATCATCTATCAAAAAAACATGCACTTGTGGACATCCCGTTTCATTAATAGCTTTTGTTTTACAAGCCGCAATGCGGGCTGTTACGGCAAACTGGCAATTGAGGTCATCAGCGATGTCGTTAAAAACGGAACTGTGCCTGTCATCATAAATAGCTACGTTAATCCATCCGGTTCACGAAATCTCGAAATCGATCCTGCAATGGTCACGGCTGCGCATCCTTGAAACTCCGACCCTTACTTCTTTGGTATTGCATAGCGGCTTTCGCGGTGATGATATGGGCCGTCTGGTTTTACGCACGGCCAGCGAAGGCCTCAGCGGAGCTTGGCGTGTCGCCACCGCCCGGCAATATCGCGGCAATACCGCCTCAGCCGAAATCCGCTCCAACGGGTGTCGCCGCCAGCCATTTGCAAACAACGGGGTCCAGTTTAGCCACCACGGCAAAAGGCAAGGAACAGGAAATGGTCGAGGGTCTTTCCACCAAGAATGACATCCCGATAGACTTTTACGGCAAACTGGAAGACCAGTTTGGCAAGCCGGTTGTTGGCGCAGAGATTACCGGGAGCACAATCATCTACAATGGCACGAAGACGGGTTCGACGCGAGTTACAGCCACAAGCGACGCATCGGGGCTGTTTGAAATCCACGCAGGCAAGGGTGAGAGCCTGGGGGTGATCCCCAAAAAGGAAGGTTACGCCCTGGCAACGACCGCCGTAGGTTTTCGATACTCCCATCTCGATCAAAATTATTTTGTGCCCGACCCGAATAGCCCAGTCGTCATGAAAATGTGGAAGCTGCAAGGCTCGGAGCCATTGTTAAGTATTGGCCAGACATTTAAGTTTCGCTACACGGACAATTCCGTCAATTTTGATCTGCTGACGGGGAAAATCGTTCCAAGCGGCGGTGACATAACGATGATATTGAATCGTTCGCCCGGCGTAATTTCGGGGCGCACTCGTCAGGATTGGGGCGTCGAAATTCAAGCCGTGCAGGGCGGATTGATCGAGTCTTCGGGGGATGAGCGCGTTACTTATTGGGCCCCTGAAAGCGGATACCAGCCAAGCTATTCCTTTACAATGTCCACCAATCCTCCCAATAAATGGCACGGCGGTTGGGGCGCAACGTTCTACATCAAAAGTCGCAATGGCCAAATGTACAGCAAGGTCAATGTCGGCGTTTCCATCAATCAGAACCCCGATGATTATGTTTGGGTGGAGTTTCGCGGGGTGGCGAACACGAATGGTTCCCGCAATTGGGAAGCAACCGCAGGTCAGTGAGAATCCAGTCTATCATTTTCGGGTGCGCCGTAGTGGCTTTCGCTCTCGTAGCTGCTGCTATTTGGTTTCCCATAAAGGAGTCAGTTCGCAACTTCATGAATTTTCCCTTTCCCAGATTGCATTCATCAGAGCTAAATGTCTTATAGTTACGCACTGGCCCCTTTACTATCTCAGTGGTCCGCAGTGGACGAATTTTCCCAGCCTGAAAATGCCTTGAGGCGGCGGACGCATGCATAACCGCTTTATGGCCCGAAGGGCTGATGGAGATTGGAGCGGTTTTTAGTCAAACTGTAGCCGCAGGGCGCATCTGGACACTGCTACCGCCCGCCGTAAGGTAAGGCTGCTCTGCCGCGCGGTCTCCCGGACGCCTCGGCGAGGCGCCTACCAAAAAAAGCTGAGCAAAGCTTATGGTAGCTGTGTCAAAATGCACCGCAGCAGCAAGGGGGCAACCGTTTTCATCGCACTCTGCCAACGGATTCAATTTTGTAGCCCAGGTTTCCAAACCTGCCGTATCGTCCACCCTCCGTAGGACTCCGGAGGACGGGCCGATTTCCTAATATCCGGTGTCGCTTCGCGACCATCGGAATTTTCGTTCTGAAAGAATTTTCTTGTGTATTTCGGTGTGCAAAAATCTGAGGAGCTTACTTGACCGCGGAGAGGGCGGCGCCGAGGGCGCCGGTGTATTGGGGCTGCGGGGCGACTTGGACGGGGCAGGCCAAAACTTCCTCCAGAGCTCGGGCCATGCCGGGTTGCAAGGCGACGCCGCCGGTAAAATAGACCGGCGGCGAAATGAAACGGCCGGCCAGCGCGGAAACGCGGGTGGCGATGGCGTTTTGCACGCCGGCGACTACGTCGGGCAGCGGTTTGCCTTCCGCAAGCAGGCCGATGATTTCCGTTTCGGCAAAGACGACGCACATGTTGCTGATAAGCGCGGGGGCTTTGCTCTGGCGGCCCAGTTCGGCCAGCTTTTCCCAGCTCATGTCCAGCCGCGTCGCGACCATCTCCAGGAAACGACCCGTGCCGGCGGCGCAACGGTCGTTCATGGCAAAATCGCGGACGTGCCCGCCGTCTTCAAGGCAGATGACTTTGCTGTCCTGCCCGCCAATTTCGATAATGGTGCGGGCGTCCGGCGCGAGATGATGGACGCCGCGGGCGTGGCAGGTTATTTCGGTGACGGCGGTGTTGGCGAAACGGATGGCGTGGCGTCCGTAGCCGGTGGCCACGACGCTCGAAATCTGCGAGCGGTTCACTCCCGCCTCCCGCAACAGTTTTTCAAAAAGTTCGGAGGCAAGGCGTTCTTGTTCGACGCCCTGATCGGCCAGGCCGGAGGCGAGAATCTGTTTCCGGTCGGTGTCAAAAATCACCGCTTTGATGGATCGCGAACCTGCATCGAGGCCGGCGCAAATCATTTCGTCCTCCGCGGAGGGAGGATTTCCATGAGCATGTCGAGAGTCGCGGTTCTCATTCCGTGCGCGAAGACAAATACGCGCATATCAGACACACAAGGGCGATGCTGGCGGCGCCTATAGCGCGCACCGCGCTGGATCCCACTCCATTGGCAGTCGCGATAAGGGCGGGAACTGCCAAAATGGCCGCGAGGAACAGCAATATCGGAATCGCGCTGGGACGGGCGGCATTGACTGTCCAGCCCATCCACTTCAGACGCCGCGGCACAATTGCCCGGGGATCCGCCTTGCAATAATAAAGGCCTCCCCATCTCCGATTGCGCGGGTCCTTCCAGCACTTTTCGATTTCTTCCCGTGTCATAAAACCTCCAGACACCAATTGTCCGCTTAAAAACGATTCCTTTCCGTAGGAGACGACGTGAGGAGTCTCTAAATTTTCTCGGAAACATGGCCCGAATCAGAGACTCCTTACGTCGTCTCCTACTTTTCTTACGCTGCGGGGAGCATGACAGAGTCGCGGTAAAAATCGAGCGTTTTCCATAAACCGGGGCGCTTGACACCGCTACGTATGGAGTCCCGCGTTTACGCGGCCCGGATAATCGACAAGCCGCTGACCGCCTGAAGGCGGGACTCCAAACAGAATTCCCAGACGCCCTCTCAGATTTCCGTCTCGCCCAAAGCTCCCCGAAGCGGCTCCAGATCGGGATCGGCCAAGGCCATCATTTTAATTGTTTTTGGATCTCCGATGGCGAAGGCCTTGTCCAGCCAGGTCCGGGCCTCGTTCTGGTTTCCAAGCTGGCATTCGTAACAGGCCAGATTGTAGGGAATCAGCCAGACTTCGGGGAAACGAGTTTGGGCCGGGAGTAGAATTTCCCTGGCTTGCAATATCCCGCCGCCCGGCTTCCGGCGCGTGGCGTAGGCCAGGGCGATCCACGAACCGGGTTCGTGCGGCTCCAATGAAACGAGCCTGTCGGCCATTTCGGCTGCGGCATCCCATTTGCCGGCTTTGGAGTAAACCTCGAATCGGACCGAGATCACGGATGGATGAGACTGGTTCTGCGGCGTGATTTTGTCCAATTCGTCGTTGGCCTCCCGCCAGTTATCAAGACCGAGCCAACCGCTGGCGGCGGAAAGATAGTGGCTGTCGGGTGGTTCGAGGGGCGGTTTCATCTAAATTTTGGGCATCGTCGAATGTGAGGATACCAATTTCCTAGGACTGACCCCTATGGGCCTTCTGGCGGGGCGGGCGGTTTCGAGGAGGGCTTGGAGACGCGAGGTGAGGGCCGGACGCATGGGGTCGCTGACGGGCGGGACTTCAAGTTCGATGGCGGGAAGGCCGATTTCACGACGCAGAATTTCGAGGATGATTTTTCCCTCGCGCGCACAATGGCTCGCGCCAGGAATGCGCGAGATGACTACGGCTTCGGCCCGGTGGGCGCGGCATTCGCGGACGATGCGCGCGGCACGGTCCGAGGTCGGACCGACCATGAGGTCGGCCAGGGCGGTGCGGGCCAGCGCTTCCAGCGGGGGCAGATTTTCCGGAATCAAATCCAGAGCGTGGGTGAACATATAGTCGGAACCGCAAATGCGACCGCCCAGTTCTTCGAGCAAATTCATGGCGCGCAAATCCGCCACGGGATTCACCCAGAAAATCCGCACGGCGTCGGCGCTGATGATAAACTCGTTGCGGCTCAAGCGCGATTGAACTTCGGCCAGCAAGCCTTCGAGCACAGCGACGGTTTCGGCGCGGTCGGAGCAATAGTGGATGGCGAGCATTTCGGCGATGAGCATTTCCAGGGCGGGCAACGGCGCGGCCGGCGCGGAATAAACGGACTGACGCAATGAATTCAACAGACCGCGCACTTGATTGGCCGCGCCAATGCCTGCCGCCAAATGGTCGTCGGTTAACTTTTCTCCAGCCAGTTCTCCCAAGGCGCAGGCAACCCGCTGCAATTCCGCCCGTACTGCGTCCACCTGGGATTGGGGCGCGGTGAGATCGCCGGGCAGAACGCAGGCAGTTTCGCCGGCAGCAGGCGGGCGGCGGCGCGGGATTTCCCACCAGAGAATGGAATGGCCGAGATGTTCGAGACGTTGGGCAATGGCGGAAAAATCGTCGCAGACCGCGCCGGTGCTGCAAATCAGCAAGTCCGGCTTTGGAAAATGGCGGCCGTTTTCGAAGGCGGGCAACATGGCGCGCACCGGGCAAAACGAGGCGTCGATGCCCATTTTTTCCGCCTCATGCAGCAACTTGTCGCTGCACTCCATCAGGCAGGGAGTCCACCACGCGCCATCCGGATAAAATGCGCGCAGGTTGGGCAGGGCGTAGGCCATCACCGGCACGGTGCCGAGGTCTTTCATCGTGCCGACAATTTTGTGGCCGGCGGCGCGGGCCTGATGCAGCCGCCCGTTTTCGGTCAAGAGGAAATTCCAAAGGCGCAGCGCGGCGGGGGAATTGTCGAAGAGCAATTGTTGCAGGCGAAGATCTTTTTCGCGGACGACATGGCGGCGCAACGGACCCCCGTAAGAAGGTTCGCTCAAGCCGTCGCGGCGCAATTGCGCGTAGCGGGCATCCCATTGGTCCAAGCTCAACTGGCGGAGGGCGGTATTCACTTGAGCATTTCCACGAAAGCCTGGAGGCGGTTGAGGTCGCGCGGGGCGACGCCGGGCTCGGCGCCGGCTTCGAGAAGCAAAACGGGCAGGTCGAATCTATCGCGCAAGGTTTGGGCTTCGGCCCGCCAAAGGTCGCAGCCGGTGAAATGCCAGAGGATGATGCCGCGCACCTGGCGCGAGGCGAGCCGGGGCTTTAGCCAGGCGTAGAGGCGGGTGTTGGGGCGCTGGAAAACGTCAACTATGTTTTCGCAATAGGTCCCGGCTAGATCCGCTAAAGGGGTGCCCCTCTCCCCGCTGGGCGGGGCGAGGGAATCGGAAAATGCGGAGGCGGCGGCCTTGATCGAGGGCTTGCCTGTCTCAAATGCCTTCGGCGAGACGCCGAAGGCGGCGGGCGAGGACGCCCGCGCTCCTGGACCCCCCTGCATAGGTTCGTCTGAAGCGGGCCCCAGGCTTCGTTCACCCCATTCGGTGGCGTTGAGGGCGATACGTCCGCCGACGGCTTCCAATTCGTCCAGCCATTTCCAGTGCTGCGATAGAAACGGGCCGCCGATGAGAGCCAGAGGGATGCTCTCGTCCTCGGCTTGCCGGGCGTGTGAAAGACGAACGGGCGGCAGCGTGTCCCTGCCGTGGCTGCCCCAATGAAATTGGGCCGCAGCTTCGGCAAACTCGCGCGCGGAAGTGGCGGAGACCGATTCGAGCAGGCGCAGGCGGGTTTCGCGGCGGCGCTCCATTTCCTGCAATAACTCATCGCCGGACGGACGATGGCCGCCGATTGTCAATACAAAATCTCCCAGGCGCACCAGTTCGGCGCGGAACATTCGGCTGGCGGCCTCCGTCTGCCAGGTGGCGGGCAGGTTGAACAAGAATGCATGGCTTTGTCCGGCCAAAAGGGCGGAATCAAAACCACGGCGCAATTGGTCGCACGACGTGGAAAAAATCACGGCGCAATCGGGGCGCGCTTCGGCAAAGCGGACGGCAGCCCCCGCAAAAGCGCACTCGCCGGCGGCCAGCGGCCAGCGACCGGGCTGGAAATTTTGGGCGGAACTTATGGCGCGCGGTTGCAGGCCGTGCGCCGATATCCATTCGGCGGGAATCCACGGACTGGTCAGGAACACATCCATGGGTGCGCCGGCGTCAGCGGGTTTTTTCGGCGACAATGAGGCCCTGGACGATTTTCCCGGACTGGGCGAGCGATTGAATGAAGCGCATTTCGCAGACAAGACTCTGCGCGAGCGCGAGGTCGTAGCCGATGATTTTCAGCGCGTCGAAGGTGAGCTGTTTTTCAATCATGTCGAGGTAAAGCGGCATGAAAACGGGAAAGCGGCCAGTGTCCAGGGCGACCGATACGGCGCACCCGCCGGCTTCGAGCAGGGAACGGTATTCGGCGAGCATGAGGACATTGGGGAATTTCATGAAAGCCAGCAACCGGGCGGCTTCGGCCTCGGTCATGCCGGAGGGGCCTTCCATCCAATCGGTGAAAATAATTTTGCCTTTCGTTTGAATGACGCGGGCGGCTTCGGCGATCAACCTGGGCTTGTCCTCGACGTAGCACCACGCATCTTCGCCCCAGACGAAATTGAACTGGCCGGCAGGCAGGCCGGTGGCACAGACGTTGGCTTCAACGAATGTCACTTTGTCGGACAGGCCTTCGTCGGCACAACGGCGGCGGCCCAGTTGGAGCATGGCGGGAGTGGCGTCGACGCCGGTCATGTGGGCCACGTTGCAAAAACGCGTTAAAAACCTCATGCCGGCGCCGGTGCAGCAGCAGAGGTCAACGCCTTTCCAGCCGGCGTCGACGCCGCCGCGGTGGGCCAGATCCATGGAGGCCTGGAAGCCGCCGATGTGAATTTGTTCGCCCATGAGAAGTTCCCAGAGGCGTCCTTCCGGTCCGGAATAAACGGACTGAACATCCGACAAATGAATTTGGGGTGCTGATTTCATAATGTGGTTTAGTGGATTGAACTTTTAAGTCGTTTCTTGCGTCCGGGCCCGGATCGTTTCGAAGAGCGCTTCGACCCGGGCTGAAATTCGCGCTGAATCCGACGGCGAATAATCCGTCGTGATTTTCAAGTAGGGCAAATGGAGTTCTTCCATGGCGAGCTTGCGAACGTGGAAGGATTCAATGTCATAAGTGAGGCAGGCTTGCCAAACGAGTTCAATGACGCAGTGCGGGCGGTATTCGGCCGCGAGCGAACGCAGCATGTCAAAGCGCCCTTTGTTGGGGGTCATGACCGAGCAGGGAAGATGATAATATTTGCGGGCAATGGCGCGGAGCGGGTCGGGGTCATTCAGATCCACGTCGTCAAGAATCGGTTTAAGGCCGGTGCAATTCTCCATGGCGACGACGACAGCGCCGGCGTCTTCGATCAGTTCCAGGACCCGTTCCGCGCCGTGAACGAGGGGCACACCGGTCAGCAGCACACGTATTTTCGAGGAGGCGGAAGATGGGGAATCGGTGGGTGGCCCGAATAATTCAAGAGCCCGTTCGTATTGTTGAAGGTCCGCTTCGATGCCGGAAATAATGCTTTTGAAGTCGATCAATTGCCGTCCGGTCAGTGGCGGCGGGTGGCGTGTCAAAAGGGCGGCCAGTTGCCGGCGCAACCCACGCTCGCGGTTCATCAGAACAGCGGCCTCGCGGAGTTTTGTTTCGGTGATGTGGGTGTCAAATTGCCGTTCGAGATATTCCTTGAACTTCCGCACCTCGGCCGTCCAGTGGTCCAGAGCCGCGGCGTCGCCTGCCTTTTGCGGCAGTTCCAGGACGTACATCGGTTTGGTCGCGCTCATCAGCTCGAACATTTTCTTTTTTCCGTCGCAGGTCGTTTCGGCGACGATCAGGTCGGCTTGATTAAGAAATGGATTATCGCCCCTGACTTGATAGCCGAAGGTGGACTTGATGAGGGGGCATAGATTGGAGGGCAGAAATTGTTCGGCAGCGGGAATGGTCGCGGCGGAGCCGCCGCAAAGACAAACCGGCACGGCTCCGGCGGCGAGGATGATTTCGCGCGGAGTGAATTCGCACATGATGCCGACAACCGGCCGGCCCTGGGCCTTGGAGGCGGTGACGTAATCACAACAATGATCGATCATGGCGGCGAACCACGCCAACGGACTTGGCGCGTGCCCAGACAAACGGGCAGGCTGAAGGCAGTCGGCCCGCTGCCGAATCGGGAGCGGAGACTTTGTTGTTTTTACGATGGAGAAAGCTTATCAAAAAGCGAGGGGATGAACAGGCAAATTTGCGTGGGAAAGAGAGCGCAGCATGGCTGGCTTATGAAGGGCAAACTGCGCGCGACAGACAAACCTCCTCTCCCCGTCCCTCTCTCCACAAGCCCAGAGGAGAGGGAGAAGACACAGAAGATTTCTTTTCATGAGCCAGCCGTGAGAGCACAGGGCCTCAAATCAGATTTCCGCCCGGGCTCAAGCGGCCAGGCAGGAGCCTCGCCCTACCATGCGCATCGCAGGGTCGGCGGACCGCTGGCAGGTTGGGACACCTGCGACACGGCAGACTTGGAAGTCTGCGCTACGAAGGAATGGGACCCGCGTTTGCACAAAATTTGGCAAACAAAAGCCAATTTATGGCAAGCCACGGCGACAGGTGAAATGTTCTGCTCACACCCATGATTGCTGAGACTCATCACGAAAACGAGGAGCAGCCCTTCCTGCTCAGGAATGTCATCGATTGGCTTCGATCGCATGGAATCATGGCTCACCTGAAAAATGTCGTCGCCGCACAAGTTCCAGTTGGTTACGAAGACGAGACAGGGTTTCATTTGGGAGTGCCGCCCGCGCCGGTGCGTGCCGTGTCGGTGTTTGCGGTGAAGACGACGAGGACCGAATCATGCCATGACTATTCCATGGACGACCTGAGAGCGCCGGTAATTATGCCCTATTGAGCAAAGCGGCGAATTGGTTAATGGCACCGTAATTTGCGGGCGCCGGCGAAAAAAATCGCTCGCTCCCAGCCGCAAAAAATGTCAATAAAGGGCATGGGCAAATTCAAAATCGCAATCGTAAGCGTTGTTATTGGCGCTGCGGCCATGGCGGTGCCGTGGTTTCTCCAGCAGCAAACCATCAAGGAATTGCGGCAGGAAAATGAAGGATTGAAACAGCAGGCGGCGCAAGTCGCGCCGTTACAGGAGCAAGTGGCGCGCGCGGCACAAGAAGCGGCCAACGCCGGCGGCACGGAGGCGCAACAGCACGACCTGGCGCGATTGCGCTCGGAAGTCTCGCAATTTCGCCGTCAGACCAACGAACTGGCCAAGGCGCGCATGGAGATTCAAAGGCTGAACCAGCGCATGGCGGACGACGCCGAGGCCAAAAACAGCGCGGCCGCGGCGGCCCAAGCACAGGTGCAGGCGCAAGCCCAAGTATCGCAAGCCGCGAGAAAGATGAATGCCTGCATCAATAATCTCCGGTTGATGGACGCAGCCAAACAGCAATGGGCGCTGGAAAACCGAAAGCAGGCCACCGACACACCTACTTTGGATGATCTGAAACCCTATATTGGACATGGGCCGGCGGGAGAAATGCCGACCTGTCCCGATGGGGGCGTTTACACCATCGGCGCCGTCAGCGAAAAACCGACGTGCAGCATTCCAGGGCATGTGCTGCCATGAGCGTCCGTTATGACGTCTGAGCGGCTGGCTCACGAGTCCTTCCCTGAACACGCCTGGACGCGCCTGGACGCGCGGGCCGCGCGTCCCTACCACGTTGGATCTGGCAGAACGCGGTGACACGCGTCCGGAGCGGTTATTGATTCTTCAGGAGGCAGCCGAATGGCTTCTGAACCACTCGATGAATCTTGGAATGCCTTCCTCGATTTTTACGTGGGGCCGATAGCCGAGGCGCCGCTGGGCTTTGCTAATATCGGCAAATGTCAACGGAACGTCGCCGGGTTGCGCGGGCTGGCGGTCGATGATCGCTTTTTTACCCAGCGCTTTTTCCAATAGCGTGATCAAATAGCTCAGTTCCACGGTTTGGGATTCGCCCAGATTGAAAATCTCGTAGCCAAACTTCCTTTCCACGCAGGCCATGATGCCGTCAACAGTGTCGGTGACGTAGGTGTAATCGCGGGCGGCTGCGCCGTCGCCAAAAACCGGGATGGGTTTTCCGGCGTCAATCAAACGAGCGAATTTGTGAATGGCAAGATCGGGCCGCTGGCGGGGGCCATAGACGGTGAAAAATCGCAGCATGGCAATGTCCATGCCGTAAAGGTGATGATAAACATGGCCCAGGGCTTCACAGGCCAATTTGCTGGCGGCATAAGGCGAAATAGGGGAGAAAATTGGGTCGCTCTCGTTAAAAGGGACGCGGGCGTTGATGCCATAGACGGAGGATGAGGAGGCCAGGGTGATTTTCTGCACGGAATGAAGCCGGGCGGCTTCGAGCACTTGCACGGTACCTTCGACGTTGACGCGTTGGTAGAGGGCAGGCTCCAGCAAACTGGGTCGCACGCCGGCGCGCGCGGCCAAATGAATGACTTGATCGAAGCGGGCGCTGCCAAGCAGTTGATTCAGGCAGGCGGGGTCGGTTACATCTCCCTGGACAAAGGTGAAGGGCTGGCCGGCTTGAGCAATCTCGCGAAGATTGCCCCGCTTGATGGCGACATCGTAGAACGGGTTCAGATCGTCCAACGCCCATACGCCGTGCCCCGCGTGGAGCAGGCGCTGGCAAAGATGCGACCCGATAAAACCTGCGCCGCCTGTGACCAGAAAATTCATGGGGCAAACCTTAAGCGCAAAAAATTGAACTTTAAACTTCAAAGTTTGCGATTAAGTTCTGTGAACATGAAAAATGAACCGTTGCTCAAATTGGATTTGCCAGACGTGAAGAAGCTAAAAAGCGGCAAGGTGCGGGAGGTATTCGATTTAGGCGAACGCCTGCTGTTTGTGGCGACTGACCGTATTTCGGCCTTTGATTGCATCATGCCCAACGGCATTCCGCGCAAGGGGGAAGTGCTTACGCAAATCTCCTATTTCTGGTTCGGGCAAACAGCGGGGATCGTGGAAAATCACCTGGCCGGAGAGGCGCAGAATGCGTTGCCGCCGGAGTTGCAAAAGTATTCCGCGCTGCTGGGCCGCCGCAGCATGTTAGTGAAGAAAACCCAGCCGCTGGCCATTGAATGCGTGGTGCGCGGCTATCTGGCGGGGTCGGGCTGGAAGGATTACCAAAAGACGGGATGTGTTTGCGGGATTCAATTGCCGGCCGGCCTGCGCGATTCCTCGCGGCTGCCGGAACCGCTTTTCACGCCTGCGACCAAGGCGGAAACGGGGCATGACGAAAATATTTCCTTTGAGGAAGCGGGGCGGATTGTCGGGCAAAAAATCGCAGAACAGGCGCGGGATTTGAGTTTGAAAATTTATTCTTTTGCCGCGGATTATGCGCTCAAGCGCGGGATCATTATTGCGGACACGAAATTCGAGTTTGGGCTGCGGGACGGAAAGCTGATCTTGATCGATGAAGTTCTGACGCCGGATTCGTCCCGATTCTGGCCGGCGGACAAGTATGAGGCGGGCCGCAGCCAGCCGAGTTTTGACAAACAATTTGTGCGGGACTACCTCGAGACGCTTACCTGGAATAAACAGCCGCCCGCGCCGGCGCTGCCACCGGAGGTGATTGCCAAAACGACGGAGAAGTATTTGGAAGCTTATGAGCGACTGACGGGGCGCAAGCTGCTCGAATGAGCTTTGGTAAACGAAGGCAGAAACGGAGGGGCGGAGGACTGCCGCACTCCAGAACGCTAACGCGCTGTCGCGTGCCCTGCGGCTCTTAAATGCAAAACTTGGTCGAGGATTTTTTGGTTTATTTGCGCCATGAGCGCGGACAGGCCCAAAATACGGGAAAAACTTACGCGGCGCTCCTGGGTAATTTTTTAACCTGGGCAGACGCCCACGGCCTCGACGATTGGAAAGACGTCACTTTGCGCCACCTCATGGATTTTCTCGAACAGGAACGGAGCCGGGCATTAAAGGATGAGCCAAAAGAGGACGCGCGCCGACTGAGCTCGGAAAGTCTTTACCTGCAAATTGCGGCCTTGCGGGCTTTTTACAATTTTGCGGAAACAGAAAAACTTCTGCCGTTGAACATCGCGGAAAATCTCTCGCTGCCGCGCCGCTGGAAACGGCTGCCCAAGGCGCTGTCCAATTCGGAAATTGACCAATTGCTCGCGCCGGAAGATCCCGCAACTCCAGATTCGCTCTGCGATCAGGCGGTGCTGGAACTGGCCTATGCCTCCGGCTTGCGCCTGGCCGAATTGCGCGGAATACGACTGGAACAACTTCATCTTGACGCTGGCTTTGTCACCGTCATCGGCAAAGGAAACAAAGAACGGGTGACGCCGGTGGGCCGGACGGCGATTGCCGCGATGCGACGGTATCTGGAGTCGGGACGCCCCAAATTGGTCACACCCAAGACGCCGGCGCATGTTTTTCTCAACCGGCGCGGGCGTCCCTTTGCCTCGAGCACATTATGGTTGCGGATCAAACGGCGGGTGGCGCGGGCTAATATTGGAAAAAATATCACGCCGCACATGCTCCGGCACAGTTTTGCCACGCATTTGTTGGAGCACGGGGCTGACTTGCGGGTCATTCAGGAACTTCTCGGCCATGCCAACATCAGCACGACGGAAGTTTACACGCATGTGGAAGCGGAGCGGCTGCGGGAAATCCACCGCCGCTTTCATCCGCGGAAATGAGCCGCGCGGCAGCGCACTACGAAACGGCAGCTTTGGGACGGGCAGTGCTGGCGCGGACAATAATTTCGGCAGCGAGACGTTTGGGTTCAGGATGCTCGCCACGGCGCAGTTTTTGCATGGATTCGATCGCGGCGACGCCGAGGCGAAATTTGGGCTGGCGCACGGTGCTGAGCGGCACGCGAAAATGCTGGCTCATCATGATGTTGCCGAAACCGGCAATCGACAGTTCCTCGGGAATTTTAACGCCCTGGTTGAGAAAAACATTGGCCGCGCCCATGGCTACAAGATCGTTGGCCGCCTGGACCGCTGTCATGCTGGCAGATTCCTGGATCATTTGCACGGCGGCTTTCTCCCCTTCTTCAATGGTTGCGCCGGCGGCAAATACGAGGCGGTCGTCGGGTTCGATGGCCGCTTCGCGCAGAGCGCGACGGTAGCCTTCCAACCGTTCCAGCGCCCAGGGAGATCCGCCTATGCCGGAAAGAAAGGCGATCCTTTTGTGGCCCAATTCCAGCAAATGCCGTGTCATCAGGTAGCTGCCCGTCAGGTCGTCTGTTTCAACATTGTAAAACTGCGCGCAAAAGGGGGCCCGCTGGCCGAGGATGACAGTGGGAGTTTGGCGATGCCATAGCTCCTCATAAATGGAGGCGCTTGGCGCGAGCCGGTAAACCGGAAAAATGAACAGCCCGTCCACCCGCCGCGAGAGCAGGCGGCGGATGCAAGCTTCCTCGCGTTCCGGCAGGTTGAGGGAGTGGGCCAGGATCAAATCATAACCCCATTCATGCGCGCCTTCTTCAATGGCCGATACGGTGCGGGCAAAAATCGGATTTATGACGTTGGAGAGCACGAGTCCCAGCAACTTGGTGGTGCGGTTGCGCAATCCCTGGGCCATCGTATCCGGCATATAGCCCATCTGCTGGGCCAGGACCTTGACCCGCGCCTTGGTCCGGGCCGAAATATCCGGGGCGCCTCGCAGCGATTTGGAGACGGTCATGACTGAAACCCCCGCCTGCGCCGCGATGTCTTTTAAACGCACCATGCTTTTCGTTTAAAGTTCCCGGCCCTCCATTGCAATCTTAAACGGATGATCCGCTCCAATGAAGCTTCTGCCGCACGGCGGAAAAAAATGAGCTGTCGGCCAAATGCAGCAACTTGGCCGAGCGCCGGCTGCGCCGGATGGTAATGGCATCGTCTCCTCCCAATTTGGCCTGGATCTGCCCGTCGGCGGAAACAATGGTCTCCATTTGCCGGCTGAGAAGTTGGACTCGCACGGCAGAGTTCGAGCTGATGATGACCGAACGATTGGAAATGGCATGAGCGCATATCGGCGTTATCGCGAACACTTGGGCTTCCGGGCTGATAATCGGCCCGCCGGCGGAAAGTGAATAGGCGGTGGAACCGGTGGGTGAACTCACAATCAATCCGTCGCCCCGGTAGCGGGTGAGTGGCTGGTCGTCGACATGCACATCCAGTTCGATTACGCGCGAGACGGCGCCGTGGCTGATGACAATGTCATTAAAGGCGTACATTTGCGTCGATTTCCCCTGGCACTGCCCGGCGGCCTCAATCAGCGGACGCGACTCGATGACGAAATCGTTTTGCCAGATTTTTTGGAGCGCATCGGGCAAATCGCTCGAGCTGACTGCGGTCAGAAAACCGAGCCGTCCGATGTTGATGCCGAGAATGGGTGTTTGATACCCGCGAATCTCATGCACGACCCGCAGCATGGTGCCGTCGCCGCCGAAAACCAGCAGCAGGTCAGCCTCGCGGGCCAGCGCCCGGGAATCGAGAAATGTGGGACAGCGCAAGCGGGCCAGGGTGGCGGTTTGCTGGTCCGCCAGCACGACGCGCCTGGTACGGGTGATGAGGCCCGCCGCCCGCAATACAACATCGCGGCTGGCTGCCTTGTCGAAATTGGCGATCAGGCCGATTTTCCGAAGTCGTTCAGGTTTCTTTTTCAAGCAAAACTAAAAATTCCTTGTTGCCCGCGGGCCCCAAAAGCGGAGACTGCGTTTCCCCGCGCCAATGCAACGTGGTATGCGCGCCCGCAAATTCCTTCAATTCCCGCAGGACTCGGGCGTGAATGGCCGGGTCCGTGATGACGCCCGCCCCTTTGTCGGCCTCGGCTTTGCCAGCTTCAAATTGCGGTTTCACGAGGGCGAGGATTCTACCGCAATCGCGCAGCAATGCAACGGCGGGCGGCAGAATGATTTTAAGCGAGATGAAGGAACAATCCGCCACCAGCAAATCCGCCCCGGCAAACGGTTTCGGGAAACTGGCCCGAGTCAGGGAGCGCGCGTTGGTTTTTTCCATGACCACGACGCCCGGGTCGCAACGGAGTTTCCCGGCCAGTTGGCCGCGCCCCACATCGACGGCATAGACGCGGGCCGCGCCATGTTGCAGGAGGCAATCGGTGAATCCGCCGGTGGACGCGCCCAAATCAATGGCTGTGGCGTCGCGCGCTTCCACCTCAAAATATTGCAGGCCGTGTTCCAATTTGTAGCCGCCCCGGCTGACGTAACGTTCCGGCGCAGCGACGAGCAGCTCGTCTTCAGGCTTGACAGTCTCGCTGGATTTGCGCGCCAGGCGTTCGCCGATCCGCACCTGGCCGGCCAGAATCGCGCGCTGGGCTTTCTCGCGGCTGGAAAATAATCCGCGTTCGACGAGGGCTTGATCGAGCCGCGGTCGTGGCATCGCGCACCTCTAAGAGACTTTGTGATAATCGCGCCGTTGCGCTTCGCGGAAAGTGCCCAGGAATAAATCATTCTCGGCCACGGTTTTTTGCACCACTTCCGCCAGCATGGGCAGCTCGGCAAAATTGAGGACGCAATGAACGCTTTGAGCGAAGGCTTGGAGCGTGTTTAAACTTTCCATGGACTGCCCGACCAAGAAAAAAGTCGCATAACGCCGCTGGCTCATGTTCAGCTCCTGGATCATTTGCAGGCTGGCATTGCTCATAAGATTGCTGCCCGCGAAATGTTCTTCGATGATGACGACCTGGTAATTGACCTGATTGTAGCGCGTTTCAAATTGGGGATGCGTTTCGACCCCATGGACCTTGTAGCCCAGCGCAGTCAGAGCAGCCTTGGCCACGACCAATACTTCCGGCGCAGTGATGGCCAGCAAGGCAGGCCGATCATTCGGTCCAATAAAATCAAAATCTTCCATGTCTTACTTCAGTTTGAGGGTGGCAGGAAAACCCGGCACGCCCTTTTTGGGTTCGGTTTTCATTTTCAAATCTGAGCTGGTCATGCCTTCGCCGCGGGCTTTCTTAATGACGTCAATGCCGCGCGACACAAAGCCGCGTTTGCTCGCGTAACTCAGGGCCGTATCCTCAGTGATGAGATTATGTTCGTAAGCCTCGAGACAAGCCTGATCGAAATTGCGCCAGCCAAAGGAATGATTCGCTTCGATGATTTCGTAAAAGCTTTTTCCCTCGCTTTCCCCGTGAATGATGCTGTCCTGGGTTCGCAAATTAGCTCCCATGATTTCGAGCAAGGCGTAGCGCCCGCCCCCCACTCGCGGGGCCAGCCGCTGGCTGATGACCCAGCGCAAAGTATCGGCCAGACGCACCCGAATTTGTTCCTGCTCCTCAGGTTCAAACATGCCCAGGATGCGATTAATAGTTTGACCCGAGTCGATCGTGTGCAACGTGCTCAATACCAAATGGCCCGTTTCAGCCGCGCTCAGCCCAATCTCAACGGTTTCGCGGTCCCGCATTTCCCCGACCAGCACGACTTTGGGAGCCTGGCGCAACGCCGCCCTCAGACCCGCGGCAAAAGTGCTGAAATCATTCCCCATCTCCCGCTGGTTAAAAGTCGATTTCTTATGCGAATGCACGAATTCCACCGGATCTTCCAAAGTGATAATGTGGACCGATTTGGTGGTGTTGATGTCGTGCAGAACTGCGGCAAGGGTGGTGGTTTTGCCTGAACCGGTGGCGCCCGTAACCAGCACCAGCCCGGTTTTTTCCTGGGCCAGCTTGTGGAAAATCTCCGGCATCTTCAACTGCGCCAGAGTCGGTATCTCCGTGCTGAGCTTGCGCATCACGATGGAAAACCTGCTGCGCTGGGTAAATACATTGACGCGGAAGCGCAACATGTTTCCCACGCTGTAGGACGCATCGCAGGAGCCGGTGCGGATCAAGTCTTCAGTCAGGCGCGCATTGCCGTGAATCAAATTCAAGGCAATCATTTCCGTCTGGTAGGGAGTGAGACATTCCAGCGGAGGATTCGTGATGACCGGAACCAGTTCTCCATCCTGCTCCACTTGCAAGGGACGCCCCACCGTAAAATTCAAGTCCGACACTTCCTTGCGCCGGCGGGTCAGGGCGGTTTCTGTCTGCCGGTCCACTCCCAGCATCGTAGTCAGAATATAATCAAGTTCGGCACGGCGCATAATTTAACAAGCGAGGCTTGGCGGCACGCCGGTCATATCTCGTCCTCCTCGGGAGGGCGGGTTAAAAACGGCCGAAATTTCTTCTTGTCAATGCACTTGTCGTAGGCCTCCTCCGGGGAAATCCGTTTCATCTTGAGATGGTCCATGATCGAATCATCCAGGGGCATGTTGCCGTACTTCTTGCCCACTTGAATCATGCCGGGAATTTGGTGGGTCTTGCCTTCGCGGACCAGGTTGGCCACGGCGGTATTGAACACGAGCACCTCCAACGCCGCCACCCGCCCTTTGCGGTCGATGCGCTTGAAGAGTCCCTGCGCCACCACCCCTTTGAGCGCCTCGGAAAGCGTCGCGCGGATTTTGTTTTGTTGATCGGCCGGAAAAACGTCAATGATGCGGTCCACGGTTTTGGCGGCGCTCTGCGTATGGAGGGTGCCAAAGACCAGGTGGCCGGTGCTGGCCGCCGTCAGGGCCAGTTCAATCGTTTCCAAATCCCGCAATTCGCCCACCAGAATGATGTCCGGATCCTCCCGCAACGCCCCGCGCAAGGCGGACGCAAACGACTTGGTGTGCAGGCCCACTTCGCGATGATTGATAAGGCAGCCTTTGCTTTCATGCACGAATTCAATCGGATCCTCCACCGTAATGATATGATCTTTCCGGTTTTTGTTCGCGTAATCGACAATCGCCGCCAGCGTGGTCGATTTGCCCGAACCGGTTGGGCCGGTCACAACCACCAGCCCCTTGTGCAGCATGGCGAATTTCTTGAGCACCGCCGGCAGCGGCGCATCGAATTTTTCAAAATCCTCAAAGGAAAGGACCTTGCTCGGAATCTGGCGAAAAACGGCGGCGATGCCATATTTCTGCGTGAAGAAATTGGCCCGGAAACGTGAGACATTGGCAATTTCGTATCCGAAATCAACATCGCCCGTCTCCTCGAACGTCTTGATTTTATACTCCGGGGCGATCTCGTAGAGCATGATTTTAAGCTGATCATCCTCCAGCGGCGGATAATCCACCCGAGTCAGCTCGCCATTAATGCGCAGGATCGGGGGATTGCCCGAGGAGAGATGCAAGTCCGAGGCTTTTTGCTCGAACATTAGATTAAAAAGTGCGTCAATTCGGGCCATAACAGTTAAACAATGCCTGTCTTTAATGTTTTAGCAAATCGCAGGGAAACTGCAAGCCAATGAATCGCGCATTCCGATGAATTCCCTGTCGTCGCAAATCCAGCGGGAAATCAGCCGGGACGGCCCGATTTCCTTTGCCCGTTTCATGGAACTGGCGCTCTACACGCCCGAGCTGGGCTATTACGAGCAGCAGCGCGAAATAGGCCGGCGCGGAGATTTTTTCACCAGCGTCAGCGTCGGCCCTCTCTTTGGCCAACTTCTGGGATTTCAATTTGCACAATGGCTCGACCGGGATATTTCGGGTGATCGATTCCAAATCGTCGAAGCCGGAGCCCATCAGGGCACGCTGGCGGCCGATGTCCTCAGTTGGCTGCAACACTGGCGGCCGGATCTTCTGGCCCGATTGGAGTATTGGCTGGTCGAACCTTCGCCCACTCACCGTGCCTGGCAACAGCAAACATTGCGTGAATGGCTGCCCTCCGTTAAATGGGCGTCCGACGTGGCCGAAGTTGATTCGGACAAATCCAGCCGGATTATTTTCTGCAATGAATTCCTCGATGCCATGCCCGTTCATCGTCTGGCTTGGAATGCCGCTGGAAAAAAATGGGAGGAATGCCGTGTCGCCTGCGAAAAAGGTGCGTTTGTCTGGCAGCGGGCGGCGGTGCCGCCGGAATTGGCGGTGGCATTACCCGTAATTGGCGCGGAACTGGCCTCCGTGTTGCCGGAGGGATACGTCATCGAATATTCTCCATCCGCTGTCTTGTGGTGGAAAAAGGCCGCCGCCACGCTGGTTCACGGAAAATTGTTGACCATCGACTATGGCATGACAGACCGGGAACAGTTTCGCCCGGAACGCAACGGCGGGACATTGCGGACCTTCAGCCGGCATCACAGTCATTCAAATATAATTGACACTCCTGGCCAATGCGACCTCACCGCCCATGTCAATTTTTCCGCCATCGAAACCGCGGGCCGGAGCGCCGGCCTGATTACGGAAGGTTTGATGGAGCAGGGCAAATTCCTGACACAAATTCTGGCTCAAACCGAAGCCGCGCCCGGTGCATTTGAAGGTTGGACGCCGGCGCGCAACCGGCAATTTCAGACCCTGACCCACCCGGACCATTTGGGCCGCGCTTTTCGCGTGCTGGTGCAATCGCGCTAGTAAGGTGTGGTCGCCATCAAGGCTTCGTTGCCGTAAATTGAGCCTTGCCGATCATTATCCGATCCGAGGCCAAACCGCGGGAAGGCCTTTAACGAGAAGGTCACCGCCACGGTAAAGTCATTGGGCTGCGCCGGCCCCTCCGTGATGCGAAAGACCACGGCTGCCGTCCAACTGCGCATGTCGCGATAGATCGAATAAAGCTGTTGCTGCAACCCCCCATACTGGGCTTCGTACTGCTCCGCGATGTGCGCGCCCCAGTTTTCATTCAACCGATAATACGCGCTTATCGAGAACAGACTGTGGCCGGGAAGGTTTTCCCCCGCATAGGTCTGGAATTCCGGATCGTTGTTGAGCAGGTAATAATAGCCCAGCGACAAACTCCAAGTGGTCGAGGGTGTAAAGATGAGCTGCTCATTGGCTTCGCGCCAGCGGTTGCTGGCCATATCATAGCGCACGCTCGTGTTCAACGTCAGCCAGGTGCGGGGCCGGAAACTGAAATCATTGTATAAATCGCTGAAGGGATGATTGGTTGGGTCAAGATTCCAATCCGTGTAAATCGCCCAATTGACCAGATCCTGCACCGCGTCGTCCCGCTTGGTTTGCAGTCTGTTCCGCAACATCAAACGCACCACATTCATCCGGCCAATCGAGTCAATATCATTATAATCCGGAAAATCAATCGGCAGCAGGCGCAGGCTCGGCGATTGATAGTCAAACTGCGGAATTTGCCCCGGCGACCGCGAAGGCGCCGGCACATATTCATACGCAATGTCCGGCTCGACGATGTGGCGCAACTCATGCACGTCCAGAAAACTGTTTTCCGCATCCCGAAAAACTTGCGACGCCTTGAACGAGACATCGACCCCCGTATTAAAGACTCCGCGGGTTTGTTGATTGGTCTGAGCTTGCGGGCCGTTCACGTCGCTATACCACGTCAGGCGTCCCCCGACATTCGGGGTCACATTGAGCCAGCCAAAAAAAGTCTCCGGCATGGTAAACTGATGAAATGTGTCAAACCGGGTGGCCGAATAATCCGAGGGCGGGAGATTGGTCGAGCGATTCATCACAAACATGTTGTCCGGGTTCATGGTGTAATTCGTCAGAAAATAGAGCGAATTGGTGTTGGAAAAGGCGCGTTTGAAATACCCAACCGAGCTTTCGTTTTCATAAAACAGCGGCGAGTCCCCCACCTCTTCGCGCGCCCCGGATAATTTGATGTCCGGCAGTCGCTCCACCGTTTCCTGGTAATCAATCAGGCGCGGTTGGACCATCGTGTCCAGGGTGTAATTGGGCCATAACTGGGTCGCCTCAACAAAGGACGCTGGTTCCACATTGGTCTGGTACTCTCCCTCAAAAAAATCCCGCATGAAAAGCGGATCGCTCTGATAATCGAGCACCACTTTTGCAGTCAAATTGGTGGTGGGATGGGCCTCGTAGTAAAACGACATGCGCTGGCGATTTTCCCCCACATGCGGCGCGGTCAAGCCGTCGACATTGGGATTTTGATCATCGGCGTAATAATAGCGGAACGCGGCTTCACCCCAGTCGCCCATGTGGAAATACAGGTCCGGTCCCGCCGCCACGCCCCGCTCCTCCCGCAAATCAAAATGCAAAGTCCCATCCACCATCCCATTGCCATACCAATTATACGCGCTCAACAAGTAGGGCCCGTAAATGCTGCGGTAGCCCGGCACGAACTCCCAATTGTTGGGATGCTGTCCCAGCGACCGCCGGTAGTAGGGAAAATAGAAGACCGGCGTGTTTCCCCAATAAAGCGTCGCGTGGTGCGCCTCGAAATATTCTCCCGGCGAGATAATGATGGTCTTGGCGTGAATCCGATACGCCGGCCGCGCGTAATCATCCGTGCTCACAATGGCATTGGTGGCCGTATAGACGTTGTTGCTCGTCGCAGTCATGTGGCTGCCCGCAAGCACAAACGGCTCCTGCACTGATTTAAACGTGTCCGCCCGCACCGCGCCCGTGTTGAAATTGTAAATAAAGTTCGTGCCCCGCCAGATATGGCCGTGGTCCAGAATCGTCACGTCCCCCTCGGCCACGATTTCGCCGGTCATTTCATTTTCCGCCGCCTTGTCAAAGGTGATCATGCCCGTCGCATTGCTCACCATGCCCCCGTTGCGAAAATAATTGGTGTTGCCGACCGATTCCCACTCGCTGTTGGTGTTGACCCCGCCAATAACAGGCGGGGCACTTTGCTGTGATTGACAGACAAAGGGCAAGGCGAGGAGCAGAAGCATCACGCTCAGCCGGCAACGTACTTTCATTAATTCCGCACAGCTAAACAAAAGGAAGCCTGCCTGCCAAGGGAGATTTGCGTGACAGCCAACTTATTTTTGCCGGAACTCGACCGTGCTGAAGCCCAATTGAGAGAGCAGCGCCGTCATTTCCAGCTTGGCCCGATCGGTGGCATCGTTGAGAATTCCATTTTGGGAAGCCGCCCGGCGCAAGTCCTCCACCGCCTGGATGCGGGCATTTTGCTCCAAATCCTTGTCAAAAACGCGCAACAAGCCGGTGGAACGTTCCAAAATTTCCGAACGACGATCGTCCAGGTAAACGTCCGTGATCCGAGCCCTTGGCAACGTCACCCGGATTTTTTTCTCGGTGATCTGAATGTCGCCCGGCTCAAGCGCGCCCAAGTCGATGCCCGCCTTGACCACCCCGTGCGCCACCAGCAGGACCCGGCTTTCCCCATACCATTTGGCGTCTTCATAAACGACGACCTTTTCCAGGACATATTTGACTGTGACCAACTGCTTGAGAGTTTGCACCTGGGTCAGCAGCGTGGCCGTGTTGAGAGAAGAACCCCCGCCCAGGGGCAAAAAGCGATGGACAGCGAATCCGAGGAACAAGCCCAGGGCAAAAATCATGGCCAAGGCGGCCAAAGCCAGCACCACTTTCTTCAGCATGACCCGCAATATATGCCACTCGCCCCCCAATGCAAGATGGGGGCGCAAATCCTCTTTTGTCCTCTCGCGCCCCAGCGGCTCCGCCGAAGGCCCCGTGCGCAAACTAGTATCGTGTAACACGTTATATTGCGTATATTGACGTCCTTCGTTTCGTGGTGAATGATGGACGGATGACACCACGATATAAAGTTACGCTCACGAAGGAAGAACGCGACCGACTTGAAGC
>Ga0182030_10003098_pt1 | contig 35456 bp, 31 predicted proteins | sample 812S3MmetaG_FD_121299 | JGI IMG/M metagenome (GOLD analysis project Ga0182030, IMG submission 121299) | Permafrost microbial communities from Stordalen Mire, Sweden - 812S3M metaG (Illumina Assembly) | ecosystem: Environmental > Terrestrial > Soil > Wetlands > Permafrost | place: Sweden...
GCCCAAACCGTTGGCGGCGTGCGCTATTTCCTCGCAGTCATAGAGCACCAGCGTGATGTCGTGGGCGGGTTCGTCGACGGTGGCGGCCAGGTGCAGGAGCACGGCGTCGCCGGATTTCATGTCGGCGGTTCCGCAGCCGTGCAACTCGTCGCCGTCGCGCCGGCTGGGCAGGTTATCGGCCACGGGCACCGTATCGATGTGGCCGGCCAGCAGCACCCGCGACCGTTTGTCGCGGTGAGTGCGGGCCAACACCGCGTTGCCGTTGCGCACGATCTCGAATCCGGTGGTCTGCTCGCGCAGCGCGGCCTCGATCTCGTCGGCAATGAGGGCCTCGTGGCGCGATTCGCTGGGAATGTCGACCAGTGCCGCGGTCAACGCGACAGGGTCGCCACGCAGATCCAGGCCCACGAGCCTCACAGTAGCCTGTTGGACCGTGACTTCTGCTGCGGGCATCGGGCTGGCGACCATCGCCGCGGTGATTCGAAAGATCGATTCCCGGTCTTCGTAAGGGCGCCTCTCGTCACGGACCGCCGCGTTGATTGCCGTCATAGGCCAGTCGGTCCCGCGAGTTTGGTTGACATACCAGACTGGGTTGCAGCCCGCGCGGCGAGCAAAAGTCTTGGTGAATGCCAGCCCGTACGGCGCGAAGTTCGATGACCGTCTCTCGGCGAGTTCGCGCGTCATGGTCCAAGAGTGTTCGAGTGGCGTCTCGGTGAAACAGACGACTTTCTGCGATTCGGCAACCCACACGATGTTGGTGGCCGCACCGTAAGCAGTACGCGCTTCGATCTTGAATTGCGACACAATCGATTTGAGTGCGTCGAACCCACTGCCGGTCTCGGTCGGCCTCGTGAAGTGCACCAAAAAGGTGCTGAGATCGTTGCGCCGGTGAAGCATGTCCTCGATGGTGGTCATGCGGCCTAGTTTGACGCCCAGGGGCACGACCAGGCCGACGAGGTCCCGTGACGCTGTTGCATGACTCGTTGGATGGCCTCCGAAATGAACACCGCCCCACCTGAATTCGTGCAGGTGAGGCGGTGCTCGTACGTGGGGTGAGTGACGGGACTCGAACCCGCGACATTCAGGATCACAACCTGACGCTCTACCAGCTGAACTACACCCACCATGACTGCCTGCCGGCCTAGGGCCCGCGCGTGCAGCGACTGTAGATACTAGCCGGTCGGTGGCTCCGCCGCCGAATCGTTTGTCTCCGCCCCGCCCTCTGTGCCCTCTAAATCGGCGACGACCTGCGCGATCTCACTGGTAGACGGCCCTGGCGGCGGCACAAACGCGGTACGTCGATAGAACTGCAGCTCGAGGATGGATTCCTTGATGTCGGCCAGTGCCCGGTGGGCAAGCCCTTTGGTCGGCTGGCCGTAGTAGACGCGTGGGTACCAGCGGCGGCAGAGTTCTTTGATCGAGCTGACATCGATCATCCGGTAGTGCAGGAACGAGTCCAGGCCGGCCATGTCGCGGGCTATGAACGAACGATCGGTGGCGATCGAATTGCCTGCCAGCGGTGCCGTCTTGGGTTGTTTGACGTGCTGGCGGATGTAGTCCAACACCATCGCCTCGGCGGTTGCCAGGTCGACGGTGGACGCCCGCACCTCGTTGATCAGGCCCGAGCGCGTGTGCATTTCGGTGACCACGTCGACCATCGACGAGAGAGCGGCGTCGTCGGCGTGGATCACCACGTCGACGCCGTCACCGAGAATGTTCAGCTCGGCGTCGGTGACCAGCGCTGCGATCTCGATCAACTTGTCCGAACCCAGATCCAGTCCGGTCATCTCGCAGTCGATCCACACCAATTCGTCCCGCACAGCGCTCAGCGTAGGCGCACGTGAGCGGTGCCCTTGCCTCCCCCTGGGAAGTAGTGTGAGCGGTGCCGAACTGTGCGGGCACGACAGGAAAAGGGGCGCAGCACGATGAGCACCGAATCTGCGGCCGGCGGGCCCGCGCAGCGAATTGCGAGCGGCTACGCCGTGGCCGGGCAGGCGCTGGAATTGGGCACCGTCGTCGTCGACGGCGCCGCCGACCCGACCGCGCAGGTTCGCATCCCGCTGGCCACCATCAACCGGCACGGCTTGGTGGCCGGAGCAACCGGAACCGGGAAGACCAAAACCCTGCAACTGATCGCCGAGCAGCTCAGCGCCGCGGGCGTACCCGTGCTGATGGCCGACGTGAAGGGCGACCTGTCCGGGCTGTCCCAGCCGGGCGAGGGCAACGACAGAACCGCCGCGCGCGCCAAGGACACCGGTGACGACTGGCAGGCTACGGGATTCCCGGTGGAGTTTCTGTCGCTGGGCACCGGCGGAGTCGGCGTGCCGATAAGGGCGACCGTCGCCAGCTTCGGGCCGGTGCTGCTGTCAAAAGTGTTGGGGCTCAACGCTACGCAAGAGTCGACTCTCGGCCTGATTTTCCATTGGGCCAACGACAGAAACCGTCCGCTGGTCACCCTCGACCAGCTGCGTTCCGTCATCAGTTATCTGACCAGCGACGCGGGCAAGGAAGAGCTGAAAAACCTGGGCGGGGTGTCGCCGACGACGGCCGGTGTCATCCTGCGGGCCCTGGTGAACCTGGAAGGCGAAGGCGGCGACACGTTCTTCGGAGAGCCGAAGCTCGACCCGCGAGACCTGCTGCGCGTCGACCAGGGGCGCGGCATCATCTCGCTGCTGGAATTCGGCGGTCAGTCGTTGCGCCCGGTCATCTTCTCGACCTTCCTGATGTGGTTGCTGGCCGACCTGTTCACGGTGTTGCCTGAGGTCGGCGATGTGGACAAGCCGAAGCTGGTCTTTTTCTTCGACGAGGCACACCTGCTGTTCGCCGATGCGTCCAAGGCCTTCCTCGAGCAGGTCGAGCAAACCGTGAAGCTGATCCGTTCCAAGGGCGTTGGGGTGTTCTTCTGCACCCAGTTGCCCACGGACCTGCCCAACGACGTGCTCTCCCAGCTGGGCGCGCGGATTCAGCACGCGCTGCGGGCGTTCACCCCTGACGACCAGAAGGCGCTGAGCAAGACCGTTCGCACCTACCCGAAAACCGATGTCTACGACCTGGAGTCGGCGTTGACCTCGCTGGGGATCGGCGAGGCCGTCGTCACCGTGCTTTCGGAGAAGGGCGCACCCACACCCGTTGCATGGACACGCATGCGGGTGCCCCGTTCGCTGATGGCATCGATCGGCAACGACGCGATCGCCGATGCGGCGAAAGGCAGTGCGCTGCAGGCCAAGTACGGCCAAACGATCGAACATGAATCGGTGCCGGAAGCACCTCCGGCCTCCTCGGCGCCACCAGCGCAGCGGCCCGCCGGACCCGACTATCCGCCGGTGCCAACGGACTTCGACATCCCGCCGATGCCTGCTCCCGCTGAGCCGAAGGGCCCGGCCATGTGGGAGGAAGTGCTGAAGAACCCGACGGTGAAAAGCGGCATCAACACGGCGATCCGCGAAGCGGTGAAGGCTATTTTCGGCACCGGCCGCCGGCGGAAGTAGCGCCTACCCGCCGCCGAGTTTCTTATAGAAGCTGCCGACGATCGGTGCCACGATCGCGCGGGGAGCGTAACCGCTGGCGACCGACATGGCCTTGGACGTCAAGCCCGGCACGACGCGCATCTTGTTGCGCGACAACGCATCCAGCGAGATCTGGGCGGTGTGCTCGGTCGAGATCCACAGGAAGTCCGGTACCAGCTTTTCCACCAGTGACCGCTCGGCATCATCGGGTAAATCGGTGCGTACCGGGCCCGGCGCCAGCAGCGTGACGTGCACGCCCGAGCCGCGAACTTCGCCGCGCAACGATTCGCTGAAGGTGTTGACGAAAGCCTTGGTGGCCGCATAGGTGGCGTTGTAGGGGATCGGCGAATTTCCCGCCGCCGAACCGGAGATCAGGATGCCGCCGGCCTTGCGCTCGATCATTCCCGGCAGCACTGCCAACGTAAGGTCGTGTACCGCAATGGCATTCAGCTGCACCTGGGCTTTTTCGCCGGCCGGGTCAAGTGTCGCAACGGGACCGAAGGTCGCGGTGCCCGCGTTGGCGCACAGGATCGAGATCGGGCGCGCGGCGAGTTCGTCGCACAGTTTGGCGCGGTCGGCCGGGTCGGCAAGGTCGGCCGGTCGCACGTCGACGGCGACACCGTACTTGTCGGTCAGGCGGGCGGCCAGAGTGTTGAGTAAGTCCTCGCGTCGTGCGGTGACGATCAGGCTGTGCCCGCGCGCGGCCAGTTCGGTGGCCAGCGCTGCGCCGATGTTTTGCGAAGCCCCGGTGACGACGGCGCGCGCGTCGGGACTGGGATCTGGTATCGGCATGGGCCCAATCGTAGACAGGCCGCCCACGCCGACCCGCGGCCACTGCGAGCGCGGCATAACCGCGCGCAGCGGGTCGGGGCCGGGACACATAGAGTGCCGGGCATGGGTCAGCCGGAATCTGCTTCGGGCAGGGTAGGGCGATCCCAGATCGTGGCGTGGGCGCTGTGGGACTGCGGTTCCACCGGGCTGAACGCGATCGTGGCGACGTTCGTCTTTTCCGTCTACCTGACCAGCAGCGTGGGTGTGGGCATCGCCGGCGACACCACGCCGGCGAGCTGGCTGGGTCGGGCCGGGGCGCTGGCCGGCTTGACCGTGGCGCTGTTGGCTCCGCTGGTCGGCGTCTGGGTGGAGTCGCCGCACCGCAGGCGAGTGGCGCTGAGCGTACTGACCGGCCTGGCGGTGACGCTGACCTGCGCGATGTTCGTCGTTCGTGATCGCCCCAGCTACTTCTGGGCGGGGCTGGTGCTGCTGGGGGCGACCGCGGCCTGCGGTGACCTGGCCAGCGTCCCCTACAACGCCATGCTGCGTCAGCTCTCGACTCCGGCGACGGCCGGCCGGATTTCGGGCTTGGGCTGGGCATCGGGTTACCTGGGCAACGTCTTGCTGCTGATGCTGATCTATGTGGGATTCATCTCCGGGTCCGGCTCGGGCCCGGATGCGGTGCGTGGACTGCTGCGGTTGCCGCTGCACGACGGGCTCTACGTCCGGGCGGCGATGCTGGCGGCCGCGGTATGGCTGGCGGTGCTGGCTCTGCCGTTGCTACTGGGCGCACACCGGCTACCCGGCTCGACCGAGGTATACCAGCCGACGAGCATGCTGGGTGGCTATCGCAAGCTGTGGAACGAGATCTCCGCGGAGTGGCGCCGGGACCGCAACCTGGTCTACTTCCTGGGGGCCAGCGCCCTCTTCCGAGACGGGCTTTCGGCGTTATTCGCCTTCGGCGCTGTGCTGGGTGTCAACGCCTACGGCATCACCCAGGCCAGCGTGCTGATATTCGGTGTGGTGGCAAGCGTTGTGGCCGCGATTGGCGCGGTGCTGGGCGGTTCCATCGATCACCGGATTGGATCCAAACCGGTCATCGTCGTGTCGCTGGTGGCGATCGTCACCGTAACGCTCACGCTGATGGTGCTGTCCGGTTCGGTGGCCTTCTGGGCGTGCGGCCTGCTGCTGGCGCTGTTCATCGGACCGTCGCAATCGTCGGCGCGGGCCCTGCTGCTGCACATGGTCAAGGACGGCAGGGAAGGCGTGGCGTTCGGCCTGTACACGATGACGGGCCGAGCGGTCGCGTTCGCGGCGCCGTGGTTGTTCTCCGTCTTTGTCGATGGCTTCGGTGCCGTTCGGGCCGGGCTGGGCGGAATCGCGCTGGTGCTCATCGCCGGGCTGCTGGCGATGCTGGCGGTTCGTGTCCCGCCACGCCACAGCGCCGCGTTGGAACAGGCCTAGCGCCCGGCGTCGCAGATGGTGATGCCGGCCCCGCTGCGTTGACGTACCTGAACCCCATCGACCGTCACAGTGCAGGTGACGTTGTGGCCGATGTTGATGATCGTGACGCTCGCCGGATGCGCGGCTGACTGAGACAAGCTGACCTGCTTGCTCCACGGCAACGAGACGTTGAACTCGGTCTGTATCACGTCGCCGGTATCCCAATAGGTGATGCTGATCGCACGTCCGTCGCCATCGACGTTGTAGACCACGTTTTGGGTTGCGCCGGGAGTGGTCGGGCCGGTCGGGCTGGTAGCACCGGGGGGCGGCAGCGGCAGTCGACTGCGGGGCGTGGTGCGCGTCGTCGGGGGTGGGGTCGGGCTCTCCGAACTTGACCCCGGCATGGCGGGTAACGGCGGAACGGTGGTCTGGTCTTTGATTGCGCCGTTGGTCAACACCAGCGCGATCAACAGCGCCACGACCAGGATCACGGCCGCTACGGCGGCGATCCACAACCAGCGCGGCGATCTCGGGCCCCCCGGCGGCGGGGCGGCCGTCCCGTCCGGCGGCAAATCACCGCCCGGCGGCGGTTGGTCCTGCTGCCAATAAGCCGGCAACCGTTTAGTCGGGTTGGTTTCGTTCAGGCCCGGCGCCCACTGCGGGGCATAGCCGCCGTAGGTAGGCGCATACGGCGCCTGGTCGGCGTAGGCCGGATCAGCGGGAGGCGCAGTTCGGGGGCCCTGCGGCCCGGTCGGTCCGGAACCCGGGAGAGGGGAACTGAACCGCTCCGTTTGCCACGGATCGTTCATGTCCACCTCATGGTTTGCAGGGTACCTGGGCAGGATGGGTGGACGCGGACTCATCCGATGATGAGCAATTCAGTGCAGCTGGCCCCCGGCTCCCAGCGCGGCGACGGTCATCGCCCGCATGACAGCGCGTGACCGCGCCGCGCGGACCGGCTTTTCCGGCGATTTCATGCTGTGCGGCGTCGAGTTCAGCAAGCCGAATACCGCGTGCGCCGTCAGGCGGGCTTCGGCCTCGGCCAGCTCGGGATTCAGCTTGCGCAGCACGACCACCCAGACCTCTACATATTGGCGTTGCGCCTTGCGCACTTGTCGCTCGGCGACGGCGGGCAGGTGTGCCAGGTCGCGGTCCTGGATACGAATCAGGTCTGGCTCGCCCAGCACGAAGTCGAGGTGAAAATCGATCAGGCCGTCCAGCGCGGTGGTCGCATCCGAGCTTCGGCCGCTGACGTCGCGAGCGCCGGCCAGCAGCCGGGCGCTGATGCCGACCAACAACTCGACCAGCATCGACTCCTTATTCGGGAAATGCCGGTAAATGGCCGGGCCACTGACGCCGGCGGCCGCGCCGATATCTTCCAGCCGTACCGCAAGAAAACCGCGTTCGGCGAATAGTCGTTCGGCCGCCGACAGAAGTTGCAAACGCCGGTCAGACTTCAACTGGCTGCGACGATTTGGGGCGTCAGGCTGGCCCTCGGAGGCAGACGTTGTCATGGCGAACCTTCGTTTGGTTAATCGCCACTAACGTAACATGAGTTATTCGCTATTAACTCAACTCACACAAAAACGGATACCTCGCTGACGTCGTCACATTCAGCGACGGTCAACAACCGCCGGCACCTTGCCCAGGGCATAGCCAATGGGGCACGACCTGACGAGGAACCAGCAACCCCGGGGGCTCTCCCTGGATTATCGCCGCGGGGAGACCAGAGTTAGGTGCAAAGTAATAGGTGTGGCAGACACTCATGTCCCAGTTGGGCATCCTCCGCATTGGGCCCATATTCGGACACCATTCTTGGCTGCAGATCCCTGAGTCATAGCACCCCGGGGGCCCCTCAGGCGGGGCGCAACTCGCCGGTTGGCCAGGGTAGTTGGAACATGGAGCGGCCTGAGCGGTACCTGCGGCCAGTTCGAATCCGGCCAGACTCAAGACCCCCGACAGCAGCGCCGCGGCAATGATCCGTGTCCGGGTGCGAGTGGTGCTCATGGCGCCCCTTTCGTTGGGTCGGGCCCCTACGTTATCGCCGACCATTTGCGAAATTCTTGCGTTCGCGCCGGCCACCGATCCCAACAACAGCCGGACAGCGCCGCCAGGCAACCCGACGTTTCAATCTGACCCATTATCGGCGCCCGGCGAACCTGGACGCGGCAATGCGCACGATGGTATTCTCGGCTCCAGTTAATGGACATTAACTGAAAATGGCAGGACGGCAAGGAGGCCGGAGGTGACTGTATCCGTGGCGGCTGCGCCGTCGTTCGCCGAGGAGCACCGCCGGTTGGTCGGTGAGTTGAATGCGAAACTCGCGGCCGCCGCGCTGGGCGGCAATGAGCGTGCGCGGGAACGACACGTCAGCCGCGGCAAGCTGTTACCTCGCGAACGGGTCGATCGTCTGGTCGATCCGGGCAGCCCGTTTCTCGAACTGTCCCCATTGGCTGCCGACGGCTTGTACGACGACGAATCCCCGGGGGCCGGGATCATCACCGGAATCGGACGGGTATCGGAACGCGAATGCGTGATCGTCGCCAACGATGCGACGGTCAAGGGCGGCACCTACTACCCGGTGACGGTCAAGAAGCACCTGCGCGCCCAAGAAGTCGCGCTGCAGAATCGGTTGCCGTGTATTTACCTGGTCGACTCCGGCGGCGCTTTCCTGCCACGCCAAGACGAGGTGTTTCCCGACCGCGAGCATTTCGGGCGGATCTTCTACAACCAGGCGACCATGAGCGCCAAGGGAATTCCGCAAGTGGCCGCGGTGCTCGGTTCGTGTACGGCGGGCGGCGCCTACGTGCCGGCGATGAGCGACGAGGCGGTCATCGTCCGCGAGCAGGGCACGATCTTTCTCGGCGGCCCGCCCCTGGTGAAGGCCGCGACCGGAGAGATCGTTTCGGCCGAAGACCTCGGCGGCGGCGACCTGCACTCGCGGGTCTCCGGCGTCACCGACCACCTCGCTGACGATGACGAGCACGCGCTGCGCATCGTGCGCGCGATCGCGGCGACCTTCGGCCCGCGGGAGCCCAGTCCATGGGAGGTGCGACATCCGGTCGAGCCGAAGCACGCACAGACCGAGCTCTACGACGTCGTGCCCCCGGATCCGCGGGTGCCCTACGACGTACACGAGGTCATCGTGCGGCTGGTCGACGGCGGCGAATTCAGTGAATTCAAGGCCAAATACGGCAAGACGCTGGTGACCGCCTTCGCCCACATCCACGGCCACCCCGTCGGGATCATCGCCAACAACGGCGTGCTGTTTAGTGAGTCCGCTTTGAAGGGCGCGCATTTCATCGAGCTGTGCGACAAGCGCAACGTCCCGCTGCTGTTCCTGCAGAACATCGCCGGCTTTATGGTCGGCCGCGACTACGAGGCCGGCGGCATTGCCAAGCACGGCGCCAAGATGGTCACCGCGGTGGCCTGTGCCCGCGTGCCCAAGCTGACCGTCGTGATCGGCGGATCCTATGGCGCGGGCAACTATTCGATGTGCGGCCGGGCGTACTCGCCGCGCTTCCTGTGGATGTGGCCCAACGCGCGAATTTCCGTGATGGGCGGCGAGCAGGCCGCGTCGGTGCTGGCCACGGTGCGTGGTGAGCAGCTCACCGCTGCAGGCAAACCCTGGTCGCCTGACGAAGAGGAAGCCTTCAAGGCGCCCATCCGTGCGCAGTACGAAGACCAGGGCAACCCGTACTATTCGACGGCCCGCCTCTGGGACGACGGCATCATCGACCCGGCCGATACCAGAATGCATGTCGGGCTTGCCCTTTCGGCGTGCGCGCAGGCGCCGCTGGAGCCGGTTTCCTACGGCGTATTCCGGATGTGAGTGCAGTGTTCGAGACCGTCTTAGTGGCCAACCGCGGCGAGATCGCGGTGCGGGTGATTCGCACCCTGTGCCGGCTGGGCATCCGGTCGGTCGCCGTCTACAGCGACGCCGATGCCGGCGCCCGGCATGTGCGCGAGGCCGACACCGCCTTGCGGCTGGGGCCGGCGCCCGCGCGGGAGAGTTACCTCGACATCGATAAGGTGCTCGACGCCGCGGTACGCAGCGGAGCCCAAGCGATTCATCCGGGCTACGGATTCCTATCCGAGAGAGCAGATTTCGCTGCGGCATGCGAACGTGCCGGAGTCGTGTTCCTGGGCCCGTCGGCGCGTGCGATCGAGGTGATGGGCGACAAGATCACCGCCAAGAATGCGGTCGCCGCCTTCGACGTGCCAGTGGTGCCGGGAATCGCCAGGCCCGGACTGAGCGACGACGACCTGGTCACGGCAGCCGACGAAATCGGTTACCCGGTGCTCATCAAGCCGTCCGCCGGCGGCGGCGGCAAGGGCATGCACCTGGTGGAAGATCCGGCCCGGCTGCGGGATGCGCTGGCGACCGCGCGCCGGGAGGCCGCCTCAGCTTTCGGCGACGACACGCTGTTTCTGGAGCGCTTCGTGTTGCGGCCCAGGCATATCGAGGTGCAGGTGCTGGCCGACAGCCACGGCAACGTGGTCCATCTCGGTGAGCGTGAGTGCAGTCTGCAGCGGCGTCACCAGAAGGTCATCGAGGAGGCGCCGTCACCGCTGCTTGACCCGCAAACCCGGGCGCGGATCGGAGCCGCCGCCTGCAACACCGCTCGCAGCGTGGACTATCTCGGCGCGGGCACGGTGGAGTTCATCGTCTCCGCCGACCGCCCTGACGAATTCTTCTTCATGGAGATGAATACCCGCCTGCAGGTGGAACATCCGGTCACCGAGGCGGTCACCGGGCTGGACCTGGTCGAGTGGCAGCTGCGGGTTGCGGCCGGCGAGAAGCTGACCTTGGTCCAAGACGACATCGAACTGAACGGCCACGCGATCGAAGCACGGGTATACGCCGAAGACCCCGCGCGCGGATTTCTGCCCACCGGCGGTCAGGTGCTTGGAGTGCTCGAACCCACGGGTCCCGGTGTGCGGGTGGACTCTTCGCTGTTGGCAGGCACGACGGTCGGCAGCGACTACGACCCGATGTTGAGCAAGGTGATCGCCTACGGCACCGATCGCGATGAGGCACTGCTGCGGCTCGATCGGGCATTGGCACACACCGCGGTGCTCGGCGTCCAGACCAACATCGAGTTCCTCCGATTTCTGCTCGCCGACGAGCGGGTGCGGGCGGGCGATCTGGACACCGCGCTGCTGGACGAGCGGGTGGTGGACTTCGAGCCGTTGCCGGCGCCCGACGACGTGCTCGCCGCGGCCGGCCTCTACCGGCAGTGGGCTTTGGCCCGCCACGCCGAGGGCAATCTGTGGGCAGCACCGACGGGTTGGCGTGTCGGCGGAGTGGTGGCCCCCGTCCGCACCGCGCTCAGTACCCCGCTGCGCACCGAAACCGTGTCGGTGTGGGGCTTGCCTGAAGCCGCCAGGGTTCAAATCGGTGCCGGCGAGATGGTCTCGGCGAGTGTGCAAGTCGAGTCGGATCAACTCAGCGTGACGCTGGACGGGCTGCGCCGCGACTACCGGTGGGCCGAAGCCGGCCGGCACTTGTGGATCGCCGACGAGCGGGGAACCTGGCACCTTCGCGAAGCCGAAGAGCAGCAGATCCATCGCGCGGTCGGCGAGCAGCAGGCCGAGATTCTCAGCCCGATGCCCGGCAATGTGATTGCCGTGCAAGCCGAGTCCGGCTCCGAGGTCGCCGAAGGCGACGTCGTGGTCGTTGTCGAGGCGATGAAGATGGAACACTCGTTGCCCGCACCGGTCTCGGGAAAAGTGGAAGTGCTGGTTTCAGTCGGTCAGCAGGTCACGGTGGACCAGGTGTTGGCCCGGCTGGTTCCGGACGAAGAAAGCAAGGATTAGAGGATCATGACGACAACCATTGCGGCGGGGACGCTGCCCAAGGAATACGAAGACCTCCGCGCCACGGTGGCCGATTTCGCGCGCACGGTGGTCGCGCCGGTGTCAGCCAAACATGATGAGGAGCACAGCTTCCCGTACGAAGTCGTCGCGAAGATGGGCGAGATGGGACTTTTCGGCCTGCCTTTCCCTGAGGAGTACGGCGGGATGGGCGGCGACTACTTCGCACTATCGCTGGCGCTCGAGGAACTCGGCAAGGTCGACCAGTCGGTGGCGATCACCCTGGAGGCCGCGGTGGGCCTGGGTGCCATGCCGATCTACCGATTCGGTACCGAGGAGCAAAAGCAAAAATGGCTGCCGGACCTCGTGGCGGGCCGGGCATTGGCGGGCTTCGGGCTCACCGAGCCCGGTGCCGGATCGGATGCGGGCGGCACCCGCACGACGGGCCGCCTCGAGGGCGACGAATGGATCATCAACGGCAACAAGCAATTCATCACCAACTCGGGCACCGACATCACGTCGCTGGTCACCGTCACGGCGGTCACCGGATCAGTGGCCGACGGCAAGAAGGAGATCTCGGCGATCGTCGTCCCCAACGGCACACCGGGTTTCACCGTCGAGCCGGTCTACAACAAGGTCGGCTGGAACGCGTCGGACACCCACCCCCTGACTTTCGCTGACGCCCGCGTCCCGCAGGAGAACCTGTTGGGCGCTCGCGGCAAGGGGTACGCCAACTTCCTGTCCATCCTGGACGAGGGCCGCATCGCCATCGCCGCCCTTGCGACCGGCGCCGCGCAAGGCTGCGTCGACGAGAGCGTGAAGTACGCCAAGCAGCGCGAGGCATTCGGCCAGGCGATCGGCTCCTATCAGGCGATCAGTTTCAAGATTGCGCGGATGGAGGCGCGTGCCCACGTGGCGCGGACGGCGTACTACGATGCGGCGGCGAAGATGTTGGCGGGCAAACCCTTCAAGAAGGAGGCGGCAATCGCCAAGATGATCTCGTCGGAGGCTGCGATGGACAACGCTCGTGACGCCACCCAGATTCACGGCGGATACGGCTTCATGAACGAGTATCCGGTGGCCCGGCACTATCGCGACAGCAAGATCCTCGAGATCGGCGAGGGGACCACCGAGGTACAGCTGATGCTCATTGCGCGATCACTTGGACTCTCATGACGGACGGCAAGTCGGTTGTCCAGCGCGGCTTGTGGTTTGAAGAGTTCGAGACGGACACGACATATCTGCACCGGCCGGGCCGCACTGTCACTGAGGCCGACAACGTGTTGTTCACCACGTTGACGATGAACACCCAGTCGCTGCATCTTGATGCGGCTTGGGCGGCCGAGCAGCCGGGTTTTCGGGGCGAGCGGCTGGTGAATTCGATGTTCACCCTGTCGACGCTGGTCGGGTTGTCGGTCACCCAGCTGACGCTGGGCACCATCGTGGCCAACCTCGGCTTCTCCGAGGTGTCGTTCCCCAAGCCGGTCTTCCATGGCGACACCCTGTATGCCGAGACCGTCTGCACGGGCAAGCGTGAATCGAAGAGCCGCCCCGGCGAAGGCATCGTCACCCTCGAGCACACCGGGCGCAATCAACACGGTGACATCGTTGCGCGCGCGGTTCGTACCACCCTGGTGCAAAAACGACCGGCTGACGAGGAGCCGCGATGAACCTAGGTGCCGCCGGGCCCGGGTGGCTGTTCTGCCCGGCCGACCGCCCCGAGCGTTTCGAGAAGGCCGCCGCGGCCGCCGATGTGGTGATTCTCGACCTCGAGGACGGGGTGGCCGAAGCGGACAAGCCCGCTGCGCGCAAGGCGTTGCAGGAGACCCCGCTGGACCCGGAGCGCACCGTGGTCCGGATCAATGCGGCCGACACCGAGGAACACCCGCGCGACCTGGACGCTCTGGCCGCTACCGCGTACACGACGGTGATGCTGTCCAAGACCGAGTCGGCGGCGCAGGTGGCGGCGTTGGCGCCGCGCGACGTGATCGCGTTGCTGGAGACGCCGCGCGGCGCGGTGTTGGCGACCGAAATTGCTGCGGCACGCGGCACGGTGGCGCTGATGTGGGGCGCCGAGGACTTGGTCGCCACGCTGGGCGGGAGTTCCAGCCGCAAGGCCGACGGCACGTACCGGGATGTCGCCCATCACGTGCGGTCGACGGCCCTGCTGACGGCGTCGGCCTTCGGCCGGGTTGCGCTCGACGCGGTGCATCTGGACATCCGCGACCTCGACGGTCTGCGAGAAGAGGCCGAAGACGCCGTGGCGCTGGGCTTTGCCGGAACGGTGTGTATCCATCCGAGCCAGATCCCGGTGGTACGCGAGGCATACCGGCCCAGCGAGGAGAAGCTGGACTGGGCGCGACGGGTTCTAGTGGCGGCGAAGACCGAGCGCGGGGTGTTCGCGTTCGAAGGCCAGATGGTCGACTCGCCGGTGCTCAAGCATGCGTCGATGGTGCTGCAGCGGGCGGGGGAGTCCACGGCCTAAGCGGCGTCTCCGTCGTCACGCAGCAGTTTCTCCGAATGGTGGAAACTGTTGGTTCTCGGCTGGCCGCGAACCGTCGAAGTACGTTTCTAAATCATCACACTGCTAGGAGTGATTACGTCGCTGATGCGCCACCACATATGTGTCGTTGCAGACGCTTGTTCAGTTGAGGACGTGCCCAGGAACTGTCCGAACGGCTGCCCGGGGAACACAAGCCATAAACGCCTCTTCAGAGGCTATTCTTGACCGCCTGAGCCAACCAGCGCCTTGGGCAGCGTCGAAGCGACCAAGCTTCTGGGCGTCCCGCGATGACCAAGCCGTGCCATCAAGGAACTGTTCGGCCGTCTCGGACCGGAGGCGCGGGTTAGCGTGATGCCCGCGAAGGCCGGTATGACTAGCGGGCGACGATCACCACCGTCCGCGCCGCATGCGTAACGGCTGTGGTCACCGAACCCAGCAGCATGCCAGCGAACCCGCCGCGACCATTACTGCCGACGACCACGAGTTGTGCAGACTCGGAGTGCTCGACAAGTTGACGAGCTGGCTGATCACGTACCACCACACAATGCACCGTGACATCGGGATAACGCGCCTCGCAACCGGCGAGCCACTTGGCCAGCGCCTCTTGTGCCTGCACTTCCATCGTCGCGAAATCCAGACCCGGCACTTCCGACATGCTGACGTCGGACCACGCATGCAGTGCCACCAAGTCAACGCCCCGGCGGAAGGCCTCGTCAAAGGCGATCTCAGTGGCCAGTTCCGATGCGGGCGAACCATCGATTCCCACCAGAACCGGTGCCTGCGCGGGCTGCGGGGCCTCATCATGGACGACCGCGACCGGGCACTGCGCATAGTTCACAAGGCCGGTACTGACCGAGCCGAACGAGACCTGGCCAAACGCGCCCTCGCCCCGGCATCCCACGACCATCATGTCGGCAATCTTGGACTCATTGACGAGCGTCGAAACGGTCGGACCATGTACCACCACGCTGTGCACGAACGGCGGCCCATGGTCGGCGGTGCTGTCGGCGACCGCCCTGCGCGCGTCTTCGAGAATTCGCCTCGCTTTGCCGTCCTGCCGCTCGAAATAGTCTTCAGGTATCGGAATCTCCGGCCACGGCGCAACCGCGGGCACAACCGGTGCGATGACGTGCATGAGTGTTAGCGGAACATTGCGCATCGCAGCATCGCGTGCCGCCCAGTTGACCGCCGCCATCGACGACGCTGATCGGTCGACGCCGACCAAAATGCCACGATGGGTTTCGGGACTAGACATTCGTTCTCCTGCTCGGGTCGTATTGGGAGCTTCAGGCATGACCGTAGGACGACCCTTCGCAGAAGATCAGGTGGCGATAGTCACCGATTTGCCGGACTAACGGCCTTCCGTCCGGCACACGCGCTCAACGGACAGTCATTGCTGCTATTCCAGGACGAATGTGACCAGCATGTTGACGCGGTAAGCGACAATCCCGCCGTTCTCCACATCCACCACCTGTTCCTTGATCCAGGCCGACTTGACGCCACGCAGCGTCGCCTCGGCCCGAGCAATGCCAGTCTTGACGGCATCTTCGAAACTAGTGTCGGACCTCGCGCTGATTTCGGTGACGCGAGCGACGGTGCCTCCTGGCATGATGACCTCCCAGGGTCGATGTGGATTCGATAATCCAGGGACGATGATCATCTAATCGCGGCGCGACCGGGGCCAGGTAGGGGCGAAATGCCCGGTGCTGGGAGTCTTTCGACCACAGTCTCCGCTCCGCAGAGGTCTTAGTCTTTCGACATGGCAATCGAATCAGTTATCAGACGCGACGCCAGCCATAAGTGCCCAATCTGCGGCGGCGATACCGAGCTTTATACAATCGCTCTCAGGCATCGGGACGGCGCGGAGCCCCCGGTCGAGGTTTCGTCGCCGCACCGGCGGTGCGCCGATCTGAAGTGCAAAGGCCACGACGACGGCCTGCCCGCCGATTCGCTAGCCGGTGCCGATACGAGGTCGGTCCAGGAGAAGATCGGCGGACATCCCGCGTGCGTGGCCGAAAGCGAACGACTTGGCGGCGACGACTAATCGCGGCAAGCATTAGGTGCACGGTTGACGCGGTTGTGCGGCGATAGCGATTGAAGACCAGACCAGTGATGTCATGACAGGTCAGGTTGTCGATATCAGTGGTCCGGCATTGTGCGTAGTCGGTGATGTGGTGGACCTCGCAGTAGTAGCCGGCCACGTCGCAGCCCGGTGCTGAACACCCGCGGTCCTTGGTGGGAATGCTGGGTTAATGCACCGCTTGTCGGCCGGATCACCCTGCTTCCGCCCGGTAGCTGCGACTTGATTCACCATCCGGTGCGATGCTCCGCCAGGAAGGCGTACCACGCGTTCCGTCCGGATGGCATTCCGGGCCGCCACCCTCCCGGATCGGGGGTTCCGTTGACCGGGGTGTGGCGGGGACCGTAGTGGTCGCGACCGACTGTCTCCGGAGGCAGATCCCATGCGTCCCACATGTCTTGCTGGGAGCCAAGGTGCTCCCCGCGTAGCTGTGAGGTGCTGATGGGGTCCTCCGTTCACCGCAGTAGCTGACGCCTACATGGAGAAAGTCACCGGACTGGCGAGTTCAGTCATCGAAGCGGCGAGCGAGTGCGGCATCGGGTGATCGCCATGCCGGTAATCCCAAGGTCCCAAGGTGATCCGGCGTGATGGGTGCGGGCGTCGGTGCCCGGCGTACGAAGGCCGACCGGGAACGAGTCCGGCGTCGGCTTCCGTCACGAAGTGTACCGCGTCTGCCGTCGAAGCTTAGCCCAGTGGAAATCGTTGGAATCCAGCAATTTTGAACCGCGGTGCGCGCGATTTACTCATGCTGATTCGGGGCGGATTGAGGCTCAGCCTGGACGAAAGCGTGCGAGGAATACGCTTGGTGTTCGGACTACTGCAACTTGCTGCGGTATAAGGCAAGCTAACATTTCGCCGGTCGAAACCTGACCCGCTGCGCACCAACACCCTGGAGCTTCATGGGCAACCAGTATTTCCCGTTCGTCATCGTCGTGGTGATGCTCGCGCTTGGGCTGACGTTGACGGTTGCCGATTTCAAGCGGGCCGCCACTTTGCGGCGCCCGCTGTTGGTCGCACTGATCTGTCAGTCGTTGGTCCTACCGACCCTCTGCCTGCTGATTGCCGAAGCCTTCCACCTCGAGCCGAAGCTGGCGATCGGGCTCATGCTGATGGCCGCGACGCCGGGCGGGACGATGTCGAGCATCGTCAGTCATTTGGTGAATGGGGACCTGGCGCTCAACGTCACGCTGACCGCGGTCAACGCGGTGCTGTCGGTCTTTACCCTGCCGGCAATATTGGCGGTCTCGATCGCGTGGTTCGACGGAGCAGGACGTCTTATCCCGCCACAGCCGGGAAAATTCATCGCGGTATTCGGGTTTGTGCTCATCCCTGTCGCGATTGGCATCGCGATACGCCACCGATTCCCGGAGTTGGCCCAGCGACTTCAGAAGCCGGTCAGGATACTCGCGGCACTGCTGTTCGTCGTTGTCGTCGTCGCATCGATCGCCGGCGGGCGGACCACGCTCTGGAACAACCTTGGTCTGCTGATGGGAGCCGTCGTGTGCTTCTGCGTCGTGAGCTTGACGGTCGGCTATCTGGTGCCGCGCTGGCTGCGTCTGGCCCCACGGCAGGCCATCGCCATCAGCTTGGAGATCGGAATGCACAACGCCGCGCTGGCCCTGGGCATCGCACTCAGCCCGCAATTACTCAACAGCGTCGAAATGGCCACCCCAGCAGCAGTTTACGGCGGCATCGCACCCTTCATCGCGTTGGCTTTCGTGGCGATCGTGCGCCGGGTGGACCCCGCGCTCCGAGAGGTCCCGCGCCCCGAGAACGCCGTCGACGAACAACCCGCCTAACACGGCTACTTCCGTTGTGCGGCGGCCAAGCGGTCGGCGAACGCCGGTGACTGGATCGAGTGTGCTTGCGGCCCAAGCTCGGTGCGCATAGCGAGGTCGTGTTGCTCGTTGTCCAACGAACCCAGGCTGGCGGTGGCGCGCATCGTGGCCTTGGTCGCCAACACCACCTCGCGCGGCGCCTCGGCCGGCCCCGCGGCCAGCTCTAGCGCGGCGGCTACGGGATCGTCGGCGACGCTGAGCGCCAACCCATGCCGCACAGCGGCTTCGGCGTCGAAGCGCATGCCGAACAGCAGCGCCGCCCGGGCGACTTGGGGACCGACGGCCCGCTGCAGCATCCAGGTGGCGCCCCCGCCGGGATGCAGCCCCAACTTCTGGAAACGCGCGTCGAACAACGCGCCGGGCCCGGCGATTCGCACGTCGGCGGCCAACGCCAAGTTCAATCCCGCGCCGACTGCCGCGCCGTTGACCGCTGCGATGGTGGGCAGCGTGCAGCTACCCACGGCCATGAATCCGTCGTAGAGCCGCTGCAGCCCGGATTCTGCCCCTACGCTGCCCGCATCGCCCAGCGCGCTCAGGTCGGCGCCGGCGCAAAACGCTTTGCCCGCCCCGGTGACGACCACGGCATGCACGTCGGGATCGGCCTCGGCCTGTTTGACGGCGCCGCGCAGCAACGCCGACATCTCGCCTGTCACCGCATTGCGTCGATCCGGATCGTTGACGGTGATGACCGCGACGTGATCGGTCACGCTGAACAAGACGAGGTCGGATTGGGCCATCGGGCAAGCGTACTTCGCGCGTTTGCGGACCCGACTTGCCAAGGTTCTTTGGAGAATTCGCCAAGGCCTAGTTGTGATGCTGCGGGAGAACACCGAACAGCAACGGAAGGAGGCCCAATGGTCAACTCGCTGGGCAACATTAAGGTCATCCCCACGTCCTACGCGACCCGACTAGCGGCGGTCTCGTTGATTTTGGCGGCCGTGGTCGCACTGGGCGTCGTCCTCGCCCGACTCAACGCGCCATCGTCGGGCCAGTCGTGTTCGGTGCGACATGCCACCATGCAGGATGCGGATGGACGCACGATGTGGTGCGACCGGGCGATGATTGGACACCACAGCCTGGTCTGGCAATACAACTGGGTGTAAGCCCCGCATAACGAATGTAACGGCTGTTTAACGCGGACGTGACGCCTCAGTGGACACCATTGGTGTTGCTTACGAACACGTCAGGAGTTATCTATGAGTTCACAAAGGTCTTCCGGCGTCCGCAGCATCCTCACAAAGATGACGGTGGCGACCGTACTCGCCGCTGTACCCGCGGTCGGTCTGAGCATCCCCGTGCATGCGACGCCCACCGGTTCGCACCCCGCGGCGCCGCCATCCACCAATTCGCCACAGCCACCACCCCCACCGCCTCCGGGACGGCAGTCGGCCCCAAATTCTGACTGGAATTACGGTGCCGACGGCGGTGGCGGTGGCGGTGGCGGCGGCTGACCTTCGGCCTTCTTGCTTAATTAACGGCGTGCGCTCGTCGTAGCCTCAATAGGCCAAGTGGCACAACATTTTTCGTTTGCCGCCTAGGAACCCCGGGCGTGCGGTTCTCCCATGACGAACACATCCATGCTTGATGAACTGAAGGCGTGCACCGGTCGATCGGCCGGGGCGCTGATCCTGGGTGCCGGCCTGCTCATCCAGAATGCCCCACCGACTTCTGCCGACATGTGCGACGACGGCAGCGGTGGCCACCCGTCGGGGGTTGTGTGCACCGATCCCGCGCCGCCGCCGCAGGCAGCCGCGCCGGGCAATCCGCCGTGGCTCGGAGCGATTCAGCAGCGCGACCCGCAATTCGTCGAATCGTATACAGCGATGCGCGAGCGCATCCTGAGAGACGGCGTCATACCGGCCAAGTACAAGTTGCTCATGGGCATGATCACCGACACGATTGCCGCACATCCGGACGGTGTCAGGACGCTGGCCGACAACGCGCGCCGCAGGTGCCTCAGAAGCCGAGATCACCGAGGCGGTTGAGGTCGGCTATCTGTATGGCGGCACCGCGTCGCTCGTGATGGGTGCCAACGCGTTCAAGGACGGCTAACCGCGACCGGATGCCGTCGGCTGCGTGGAACGGACCGGATCGCGCACGGTTACCGATCGGGGATTGATTACAGGAGGCGTCGTTGTTCGACATTTCTAGTCCCGCTGACGACGACCCTTTGGCCGACGAGGACGTCTGGGTCTACGAAGACGGCACGATTGCCGTGGTGCACGGGCACCCAGACAGCCCGCTCAGCGTCAGCCAAGCAGCAATGCTTCGCGACGCACTCACCGCAGCGCTGTTAGCCCGCGACGTCATTCTATTTGAAAACAGTTGAGGCAGCGCGCAGCGCTCGCAGCGAAGGCCAATTGACGAGAGTTGCGATCAGGCCAAGACGAGGGCGGGAACGTCTGGCTTGTAGACCTTCTTGTTCTCGACCTTGAACAGGTCGACCATGTTGCCGCCCATCACCTTCCGCACGCCTTCCTCGTCGAGGCCGTGAGCTTCGAGGTCGTCGACCAGGTTGATCGGGTCGGATAGGCCCTCGGGATGCGGCCAGTCCGAGCCGAAGATAACCCGGTCGATGCCGCACAGATCGGCCATCTTCTTGAAGTCGTCCTCCCAGAAGGGTGCGACGTACACGCAGCGCTTGAACGCCGCGATCGGGTCCTCGGGGAATTCCTGCGGCATCTTCGAGTAGACGTCCTTGAATTGGTAGAAGAGGTAGGGCACCCACGACGCGCCGTTCTCAACCGAGAGGATGCGCAGATCGGGATTGCGGGTCAGCGCACCGTGGCACACCAGGGCCGCCATGGTGTCCTCGATGGGCCGCTTGCCCATTGCGACCATACGGAACGCGGTCGGTTTGAACGGCTTGTACTCGTCGCCGGGCTCCCAGTCGTTGAGGTACTCCGCGTAACCGCTGTCCGAGGCGTGCATCGACACCGGGATGCCGGCCTTGACGCAGGCGTCCCAGAACGGGTCAAACTCCGGCAGGCCGAAGGAGCGGCTGCCGCGGTAGCCAGGCACCGGCGCGGGACGGACCAGGACGGTCTTGGCGCCGCGCTCCAGGCACCACTCGAGTTCCTCCAGGGCACGGTCGATCTTGGCGAGGTTGATGACCGGTGTGGAGAAGATGCGGTCCTCGTAGTTGAACTGCCAGGTCTCATACATCCATTGGTTCAACCCGTGGATGATGTCCAGGATGGCGTCGGGGTCGTCCTTCAGGCGCTCCTCGACGAGGCTGGCCAGCGTGGGGAACATCAGCGTGTAATCGAGGCCGAGTCCGTCGAGCACCTCCAGACGAGCCTCCGGGTTGCGGAACGCGGGGATGGCCTTCATCGGCTTGCCCATCACCTCGCGCATGCTCTTGCCGCCGCTGCCGTGGCGGAAGTATTCCTCCTGCGCGCCCGGCTTCGCGACCACCTCGAACGTCGGGTTGGGGATGTAGTCGCTGATGGTGTTGCGGACCACGATCTTCGTACGCCCGTGCACGTCGATGTAGTCGATGATGCCCTTGCGATGATCCGGCAGGAACTGCGTCAACGCTTCCCTGGGCTCATAGAAGTGGTTGTCGGCATCAAACACCGGGTAAGAAAGCTCGCGTGATGGCACTGTCGCCTCCTGGACGTCTTGATTGCGCGTAGTGGTAATGACATTACCAGCTCCAAGTGTAACGTCGCAAAACGCCCTCGATGCGGGTTGGCGCGGGGGCGGATGCGCAGGTCAGCGGTGTAGATCGGTGACCAGGACGCCACCCACGCAGAACTCGTAGATGTCGTTGCCGTCGATGGGGCGTCCGTTGAGTTCAACCCCGAGTGAGCGCAGCCGCATGGCGCCGAGAACCGATTGCATGATCAATGCGGAGCAGGTCTCGACCTCGAGTTGGTGCCGAAACGCGCCCTCGGCGATTCCGCGCTTCAGAATGTCTTGAATCAGGATGTGCAGGGGAGAAAGGACCCGCGCGTAGTCGCTGGGCAGCGACTCCGCGAGGTGGTCGTTGTAGAAGGTCAAACCACGATTTATGCTGTCCTGCTTCGACGATGAGGCTGGCGCTGTGATTCGCTCGATCAATTTCTGCAATGCGATTTGGCCGTCCAGTCCGTCGGTTTCCTCGCGCCAGCGCTGTGTCGACTCCGACATGATTCTGTCGATCAGGGTCAGCAGCAGCTCATCTTTGGATGAGAAGTGTTGGTAGAACGACCGCAGCGAGGTCTTCGACCGTTCGGCGACCTCGAGCACGGTGAAGTCGGTGCGTCCGGTCTCGCTGAGAATTGCCAGAGCGGACTTGATGAATCGGTTGACGCGGTCCTCGGTGTCCCGGCGAGCTTCGGTCTGCGGCCGCTCGCTCGATTTCGCCATTGCTCACCTCCTTACCGAGATACGCGGTCGGATGAGAATGACGTTACCGCACTTGGCCAGGAGCAGGCGCTACTGCCGCTAGTGTGTGCCGACCGACGTCTGAGTCATATCCTGGTCGTCGGCTCATGAGTTGGGGAGGAGCGCCAGTGAAGGTTATTGCGACACTCGCCGCTGGTGGCCTGCTTGGCCTGGCGTCACTGTGGGGCTCGCCTAACGCTCACGCCGACAGCGCCCGGGAGCAGCAGGCCTGCCAGCTGATGGACGATCCGGCGGGACCTCAAATGGGTTACACGCCAGCCGAATACGCGTTCATGCAGCTGCGCGCCACGATGTCGGCCCAAGGAGCGCGGGATGTCATGTCCCAGGCCGCTCAAGACTTGTGCCCGAATCACATCATCGACTTGCCGGCTAGCTGGCGGTAACGACGCAGCGGTTCAATGGATTGCTTTGCAGGTCGCGCCCGCTTCTAGCTGCGCGCGCCGGGTCCGTCGACTACCAAGCCCGTGCAACCCAATCTGCAGCGGATCCGGTGAATGATCCTTCCGACCTGCTGTCCGTTAGACGAGTATTGGTACCAGACCAAAGCGTCGGCCTGTCCCTGACATTTCCGGCATTTTTCAGTTTCACGTTTGTACATAATCGTGCTCCATCCGACCGAGCGGGGAATCGTGCAACGCTGGGCGACTTGAATTTAAGGTACCGCACCGTTATGCTCCCCGCACTTTGCCGCGCCGAGAAAGTTGGATCGTGTTCCAGCCGGTCAATGTATCCACGGTCAAGGCTCTGTAACGCCCAGATCGGCTGGGACAAAGTCCGATTCGACTAGTCAGTGAAGTCGATCCGCACCGATACGGGTGTCGTTTCGAGCGCCTTTACCAACCTGGCACCTAGTCGTCCGAACTTGCGACCGCGCGCGACAACATCGTCGTCTGGCCTGAATGTCGCCACTCCGTCATGCCAGTTATTCCCATGGCGGACACGGATATTCGGGTTGTCGACGATATTTCTACCCCAACCGGAGCGGGTGCCATGCTGACTGATCAGCCACGCCCCCTTGTTGTCGAACTGCGCCGACACGGGAACACGGCGCACCTGGCCGCTCTTGCGACCAATGGTCTCCAACTCGGTGGCCAGCGCGGTGCGGAACCCCAGTCGGCTCAACACTTTTACCGTCGGGTTCATCAGATAACGGCCGACCGCACGTTCCCTGCGGAACTTCCGCAGTGTCCTGTCGTCGTTGGTGTTCGTCATTGTCATCTCCGTCGAATGTGTTCAGCCCGTTTGTTGTTAAACGCTAGTAGACCGATTGGTATAGTAGTAGACCGATTGGTATAGTTCAACCCGAAGTTCTCGATTCGAAAGGCGGCACTTCATGTCCGCGCGCGACGCACTGATCGCCAGTGCCACCGGATTGGTTTGCCGCAGGGGCGTCGCCGGCACGGGTCTCAACGCGCTGCTGGAGGACAGCGGAGTTGCGCGACGGACCGTCTACCTGAATTTCCCTGGCGGCAAAGCGGAACTCATTGCTGAAGCGACCCGCGTGGCCGGGCAGGCGTTGACCGCGTTAATCCAGTCACCCGACGATGGCGATGATCCGGCACAAGCGGTCCAGGCCTTCATCGACGCGTGGAAGGCTGCGCTCCGGGAGAGTCAGTCGCAAGCGGGTTGCCCCATCGTTGCCGCGATCCTGGGCCGCTCTGCCGCGCCGGCCGCCGCGCAGGTAGCCGTTGAAGCCGTTAATGACTGGCGGGCGATCCTCGCCGACCGCCTGGTCAGGTCTGGAGCTGATCGTGACACCGCAGCCTCTCTAGCGACCATGACTATCGCGGCCATCGAAGGCGCTGTCATCATTGCGCTCGCCTCGCAGTCGCCGGACGCCCTCGACGATGTTGCCCGTCACCTGATCGAACTGATCAAGCTGCATCTACCGAGCTGAACACGAGCCCGCGTACTTCCGGCTCGCCATCAACACAATTCGCGCCCGACAACTGCGTTAGAGGTGGCTCGCTACGAAAGTCGCGGCCTGACTGGGCATCCCGGACCCCGGGTAGGACAGGTGCACCGGCGAAAAGATCTCGTCATGCGAAGGCATCGCGAGGGCCCCGCCCGGCGTGCACACCGGATCGCCGGGCGCACACAAGTCAATGGCCTTCGCTCCATACCACGGGCTGACCTCGCTGACTGGGGCTCCCAGATACCTGTCCGATGGATTGCCGAAGGTGGCAAGCGCAGCGACGTGAGCAGCCTCATCCGCCGTCAGTATGTCGGGGATCAAGCCCGCAATCGGCATTCGAGCGATGGTGGCCAGGTCTATCGCCATCGCGCCCAGCGAGTATCCACCGAGCACCAGTTTGGTGTTGGGACAGTTGGCAACCATCGACGTAACGTGAGCGTGCACATCGACGGCCCCGGCGGATGCGGACGGGGCGAAATCCTCGCCGGCGGGGTAGTTGACCGCATAGACCGCGACGGACCGACCCCCAACCTGCGAGCGCAGAGAATCGATAAATGCCTGTCCGACACCACCAACACCGGGCGGCTCGTTGGTGCCGCGGGCGAACGTCACGTCGACGTCTGGGCAGGGAGCAGCGGACGCGGGGGCACTAAGGATCGGTGCGCTGAGCAGCGTCGCGTAGGTGGTCACCACTGCGGCCGTTAGCAAACGAGCGAACTGGCGTGCATTCACGTCCCCATGCTCACATATCGCGACCGACGGCCAATGTCCACGTCACGCCAAAAACGAGGGACCGGGCGTTGGAACTTCTATCCTGCCCCTGGCCGTGGGAATGGCCTGGCATGCCGAGATGTTGAGCCGGGCATGACGCAAGATGTACAGCTCAGCACCACTGATTGGGTGCGAGAGCAGACCGAACAAATTCTGGAACAGGGCACCACGGACGGCGTTCAGGTGTTAGAGCGGCCCATCGTCCTGTTCACGGTGATCGGCGCTAAAAGTGGCCTCAAGCGGTACGTGCCACTGATGCGCGTGGAAAAGGACGGGCGTTATGCGATGGTCGGCTCCATCGGGGGAGCCCCCAAGCACCCGACCTGGTATCACAACGTGAAGGCAAACCCGAATGTGACTGTGCAAGAAGGGGATAAGGTCTTCGAGATGACGGCGCGCGAGGTCGATGGTGACGAGCGCGCGCAGTGGTGGCAGACAGCGATCGAGGCCTACCCCCACTACGTCGAGCTACAGAAGCTGACGGACAGGAAGATACCGGTCTTCGTCCTCGAATGACCCAATAACGGCAAGAACGATAGAGCCCGGGGGGCCACATCGTCGCCGTCGAGCCGCAACCACCTCTTGCAGCTCGACGAGCGACAAATGGGGGTAGCCAGTGCCCCCGGCACGACTCGAACGTGCGACCTAGGGATTAGAAGGCCCTTGCTCTATCCACCTGAGCTACGGGGGCAATGTGCAGGTCAGTCTATCTAACAGTGCGCCCTGAGCCGATTCGCCGCCGCGCCGCGCCCGAAAAACCTTCGCGTGCGCCAATTATCGGTTATGGTGAGCCTCTCGACACACGTACAACATCGGCTGGTAAACAGCCGTTAACCGCAACGAGGCGTGTGCATAGCGTCGAGGGATGGCGTTGTAATGAGCGTGGTCATGAGCATGACTTCGCGGTACGCGCGGGCGGGTGCCCAAGCGCTGCGAATGGCATCCGATGCCAGAGAAACCTACCGGGCCGGCGCACTCCTGCTGCGTGGTTCGCCGTCCGCAGCGGGCTGGTTTGCCGGCTGGCTGGCCACGGAATTTCCCCCGCATGTGGTGACCGGGCACGCGTTGTCCCGGGTGTCGCGCCCGTCCATCGGCCGGGTCGGCCAGACCTGGGCTGCGCAGCGCGCCGATCAAGCCCTGACCGCTGCCCTGGTGGAATCCTTCGGGCAGGACTTCGGCGATCTGGTCTCCCATCCCACCTGCGAGGAATCCGAATGTGCGCCCCGCAGCGGATTCCTCAACCGGCCTGGGCCACATCGTCGGTACGCGGCGCAAACCTCCGACATCTCTTACGGTCCGGGCGGGCGTGACAACCTGCTCGACATTTGGCGACGTCATGACATGGCACCGGGCCGCCGCGCGCCGGTGCTCATCCAGGTCCCCGGCGGGGCGTGGGCCGTCAACGGCAAACGCGGCCAGGCTTACACGTTGATGACCCGGATGGCCGAACTCGGCTGGATCTGCGTATCGATCGACTACAGCAAGAGCCCGCGGAGCACTTTTCCGGCGCACCTCATCGACGTGAAGCGGGCAATCGCATGGGTTCGCGAGAACATCGCCGACTACGGTGGCGACCCTGACTTCATCGCCATCACCGGCGGCTCTGCGGGTGGGCATCTGGCGTCGTTGGCCGCGCTCACGCCTAACGACCCGACATTTCAGCCAGGGTTCGAAGACGCCGACACGACCGTCCAGGCCGCAGTGCCGTATTACGGCGTCTACGACTTCACCAATGCCGAGATCATGCACGAGTTGATGCTGCCGTTCCTCGAGCAGTTCGTCATGCGAGCGCGCTACGCCGAGAAGCCCGAACGGTTCGACGCGGCGTCGCCGATCTCGTACGTGCACAACCAAGCACCGCCGTTCTTCGTGCTGCACGGTGAGAAAGACGAGCTGGTTCCGTGCTCCCAGGCCCGGACCTTCTGCGCGGCCATGCGCGACGCCGGAGCCCCCACAGTGGCTTACGCCGAGCTGGCCAATGCCCACCACGCTTTCGACATCCTCTCTACGGTCCGATCGCGGCTGGCCGCCAACGCAGTCGCCGACTTCCTGGGGATCGTTTACGGGCAGCGCGAAAGCTCGCTTATCGATTCGTGGCCGCTCTCGGCCGACGTCGGCTAGCTCAAGCGCAGACCAACTACCTGCCACAACGGTTCATGCGCCGGAGCGCAGCACCTGTCTTAGCGACCGAATCGTGCCTTTCACCAGCGCGTCAACCCGACTAGCGTTGGTGGGGCAATTGGGGCGGCGAGGCCGAGGCAGGAGGCTTGATCAGCGGTGACACCGTTGTCGCAGCGAGTTGATGACCGTGGCTGAGCCCGTCGTGGCCGGTGGATTGTCCGACGAGCTTGGACCAGTCGACTATCTGCTGCATCGCGGTGAAGCCAATCCCCGGACCCGGTCCGGGATCATGGCGCTGGAACTTTTGGACAGCACGCCGAACTGGGAAAGGTTCCGGACCCGGTTCGAGAATGCCTCCCGCAAGGTGTTGCGGTTACGGCAGAAAGTCGTCGTGCCCACGCTGCCGACGACCCACCCGCGCTGGGTCGTGGACCCCGATTTCAACCTGGACTTCCATGTTCGGCGGATACGTGTGTCCGAACCCGGCACGCTGCGTGAGGTATTCGACCTCGCCGAGGTGATCCTGCAGTCACCGCTGGACATCTCCCGGCCGTTATGGACGGCCACCCTGGTCGAAGGCTTGCCCGACGGCAAGGCCGCGACGTTGCTGCACGTCAGTCACGCGGTCACCGACGGCGTCGGCGGAGTCGAGATGTTCGCCGAAATCTACGACCTGGAGCGCGAACCACCGGCCCGGCCGACGCCGCCGCTGCCCGTCCCGCAGGATCTCTCGCCCAACGACTTGATGCGCCAAGGCTTCAATCGCCTGCCCATCGCCGTCGTCGGCAGCGCCCTGAACGCGGTGTCGGGGGCGGTATCGACGGCCGGGCGGGCGTTGCTGGAACCGGTGTCCACGGTTTCGGGGATCGTCGGTTACGCGGTCTCGGGTGTGCGGGTGATCAACCGGGCCGCCGAGCCGTCGCCGCTGCTGCGCCGGCGCAGTCTGGCCACCCGTTCCGAGGCGATCGATATCCCACTCTCCGATCTGCACAAGGCCGCCAAAGCCGGTGGGGGATCGATCAACGACGCGTACCTCGCGGGTCTGTGTGGTGCTTTGCGGCGCTATCACGAGGCGCTCGGTGTGCCAATCGCCACGCTGCCGATGGCGGTGCCGGTGAGTCTGCGGGCCGACGCCGATAACGCCGGCGGCAACCGGTTCACCGGCGTCAACCTGGCGGCGCCCATCGGCACCATCGACCCGGTTTCCCGGATAAAGAAGATCCGGGCGCAGATGACCCAGCGCCGTGACGAGCCCGCAATGAACATCATCGGCTCGCTGGCGCCGGTGCTCAGTGTGCTGCCGACAAGCGTGTTGGAGGGGATCACCGGCTCGGTTATCGGCTCCGATGTGCAGGCCAGCAATGTCCCGGTTTATCCCGGAGACACTTACATCGCCGGCGCAAAGGTCTTGCGGCAGTATGGCATCGGCCCGCTACCTGGTGTGGCGATGATGGTGGTGCTGATTTCCCGGGGCGGGTGGTGCACCATCACCGTGCGCTACGACCGGGCGTCCGTGCGAAACGAAGCGTTGTTCGCCCAGTGCCTGCTGCAAGGCTTCGACGAAATCCTCGCGCTGGCCGGCGATCCCCCACCGCGTGCGGTGCCCGCTTCCTTTGTTGCACGAGCAGATTCGGAGTCGCGATCGGTGTCAGGTTCATGAGCGCCGCTGACGAAGCAGCAACGCCACCAAAGGATTTGCGGCTGCCCGGCTCGGTCGCTGAGATTCTCGCCAGCGCGCCAGGGCCCAAGGTCGGTGCGTTTTTCGACCTGGACGGGACCTTGGTCGCGGGGTTTACCGCGGTCATCCTCACCCAGGAGCGGTTGCGGAAACGCGACATGGGCGTGGGCGAGCTGCTCGGCATGGTGCAGGCCGGTCTGAACCACAGACTGGGGCGCCTCGAGTTCGAAGACCTCATCGGCAAGGCGGCCTCGGCACTCGCCGGGCGACTGATAGATGACTTGGAGGAGATCGGCGAGCGGCTGTTCGTGCAGAGGATCGAATCCCGGATCTACCCGGAGATGCGCGAGCTGGTGCGGGCCCACGTCGCGCGCGGCCACACCGTGGTGCTCAGCTCGTCGGCGCTGACCATCCAGGTCAATCCGGTGGCCCGCTTCCTCGGCATCGTGAACACGCTCACCAACAAGTTCGTGACCAATGAAGACGGGCTGCTCACCGGCAAGATCGTCGAGCCGATCTTGTGGGGGCCGGGCAAAGCTGCTGCGGTACAACATTTTTCGTCTGAGAACGGCATCGACCTCAAGGACAGCTACTTCTACGCCGACGGTGACGAAGACGTCGCCTTGATGTACCTGGTCGGCAATCCACGGCCCACCAACCCCGAAGGCAAGATGGCCGCCGTCGCCAAGCGCCGCGGCTGGCCGGTCCTGAAATTCAGCAGCCGCGGCACGGTCGGCATCCGCCGGCAGGTTCGCACAATCGCCGGGTTGGGTTCGATGTTCCCGGTCGGGGCCGGCGCGGTGGCGATGGGTGTGCTGACGGGTAGTCGACGGCGCGGCGCCAATTTCTTTACCTCCAACTTTTCCCAGCTGGTGCTGGCGACCACGGGAGTGCATCTGAATGTCATCGGACGAGAGAATCTGACCGCGCAGCGTCCGGCCGTCTTTATCTACAACCACCGCAATCAGGTTGACCCGGTTATCGCCGGTGCGCTGGTCAGCGACAACTGGGTCGCGGTGGCCAAGAAGGAACTGCAAAAGAATCCCATCATGGCCCTGCTCGGCAAGGCGTTGGACGGTGTGTTTATTGACCGCGATGACCCGGAAGCCGCGCTGGAGACGATGCGAACGGTCGAAGATCGAGCCAAGAACGGACTATCGATTCTGATGGCCCCGGAAGGCACCCGGCTAGACACCACCGAGGTCGGGCCCTTCAAAAAGGGGCCGTTCCGGCTGGCGATGGCGGCGGGGATTCCGATCGTCCCCATCGTCATCCGTAATGCGGAGTTTGTCGCCGCCCGCAACTCCGCCACGATAAATCCGGGTACGGTTGACGTCGCGGTGTTTCCGCCGATTTCGTTGCAGGACTGGACGGTTGAGACGCTGCCGGAGCATATTGCCGAGGTGCGCCAACTGTATCTGGACACGCTGGCCAATTGGCCCGTCGATGAGCTTCCCCAAGTCGATCTGTATGCCGAGAAAAAGGCGGCCGCGAAAGCGCGGGCCAAGCCGGCTGCCAAAGCCGCTGCGAAGAAGGCCCCGGCCAAGAAGGCCGCCGCTAAGAAGGCCGCGACCAAGAAGGCTGCGACCAAGACAGCTGCCAAAGCCAAGTCGGTGGCCAAAAAGACTCCGGCCCAAGCGAATCCGAACTCATCCGAGATCGCTGAGCCGACGACCGCTCGGCCCGAAGGACGCAAGTGATCCAACCGGCCGCAGATACCAGCGCGGTGCTGACCGCGCAAGACGCGCTGGTATTGGCGTCCATGGACTCCGACGTCGAAACGCAGCTGGTGATGGATTGGCTGGAGCGGCAGCGGGCGCGCAATCCGGGTGCCAAGTTCGACGTACTGAAACTACCGTCGGGCGATGAGGCGGTAGCGCCGCTCGTCGAGCAGCTCGAGTCTGCCGAAGATCGTTCGATCGTGCCGGTGCGGGTGTTCTGGCTGCCTTCCCCGGATCGCGGCAGACTCGCCAAGCTGGTCGGGCTGCTGCCGAGCCGAGATCCCTACCACCCCAACCAACGTCAGCAGGGTCTCATCGTGCGTGATGATCCGCGTCGCGCCCGGGTGGTGGCCGGCGAGGCGGCCAAGATATCCGCACTCCGCCAGCAGTGGCGCGACACCACCGTCGGCGAAAACCAAAGCGATTTAGCCCACTTCGTGGTGCGCCGCGCCATCTTGGCGATGGAGCGTGCCGAGTACCGCATCCTCGGACCCCAGTACAAGTCCCCGCGGTTGGTGAAGCCAGAGATCCTGGCATCGGCCCGTTTTCGCGCCGGCCTGGCGAAGATCCCGGGCGCAACCGTTGACGAAGCCGGCGAGATGCTCGACGAACTGGCCACCGGCTGGAGCAGAGCATCCGTCGACCTGGTCTCCGTCCTGGGCCGGCTGATCAGCCGCGGCTTCGAACCCGAGATCGACTACGACGAATATCAAATTGCGGCGGTGCGTGCCGGGCTGGAAGTTCATCCGGCCGTGCTGCTGTTCTCGCACCGGTCCTACATCGACGGCGCGGTGGTACCCGTTGCGATGCAGGAGAACCGGCTACCGCCGGTGCACGTATTCGCCGGCATCAACTTGTCGTTCGGGTTGATGGGGCCGCTCCTGCGTCGTTCCGGTGTCATCTTCATCCGCCGCAACGTCGCCGACAACCCGCTCTACAAATACGTCCTGCGCGAATACGTCGGCTACATCGTCGAAAAGCGTTTCAATCTGAGCTGGTCCATCGAGGGCACCCGCTCGCGCACCGGCAAGATGCTGCCACCCAAGCTCGGTCTGATGAGCTACGTGGCCGACGCTTATCTGGATGGCCGCAGCGAAGACATTCTGCTGCAACCGGTATCGATAAGCTTCGATCAATTGCACGAGACCGCCGAGTACGCCGACTACGCCCGCGGCGGCGAAAAGACACCCGAGGGCATCGGCTGGCTGTACAACTTCATCAAGGCACAGGGTGAACGTAACTACGGCAAGATCTATGTCCGCTTCCCGGAAGCGGTTTCGATGCGGCAGTATCTCGGCCTTCAGCACGGCCCGCTGGTCGAAGATAATGACGCGAAACGACTTGCGCTGCAGAAGATGTCGTTCGAAGTAGCGTGGCGGATTCTGCGCTCGACACCGGTGACGGCGACGGGTTTGGTGTGTGGCCTGCTACTCACCACCCACGGCGCGGCGCTCACCCTCCAGCAGCTGCACCACACCTTGCAGGACTCGCTCGATTACCTTGAGCGCAAACAAACCCCAATGTCGACGAGTGCACTGCGGCTGCGCACCCGCGACGGCGTGCGTGCGGCAGTCGACGCATTGTCGAACGGACACCCGATCACCCGTGTCGACAGTGGGCGAGAGGCGGTGTGGCGCATCGCACCCGACGATGAGCTTGCTGCGGCGTTCTACCGGAACTCGGTAATACATGCCTTCCTGGAGACCTCGATCGTCGAACTGGCGCTGGCGCACGTCAGGAATGAAACCGATGCGCAAGGCGATCGGATGGAGGCCTTCTGGACTCAGGCGATGCGGTTGCGCGATCTGCTGAAATTTGATTTCTATTTCGCCGACTCTGCGGCGTTCCGGTACAACATCGCCGAAGAGATGGCATGGCACGACGACTGGCAGGCCCACGTCGCCGCCGGTGGCGAAGAGATCGACGCCATGCTGTTTGCCAAGCGCCCGTTGATGTCGGATGCGATGTTGCGGGTGTTCTTCGAGGCGTATGAGATTGTCGCCGACGTATTGCGCGATGCGCCGGCGGATATCGGCGAGAAGGAGCTGACCGAGCTGGCCCTCGGGATCGGCCAGCAGTACGTGGCCCAAACCCGGGTCCGCAGCAGCGAGTCGGTATCGACCCTGTTGTTCGGCACCGCGCGCCAGGTTGTCGTCGACCAGAAGCTGATCGCCCCCGCTGAAGATCTCGCCGAACGCCGGGTCGCTTTCCGGCGGGAATTGCGCGCAATTGTGCGAGATTGCGGTTATGTCGGGCGCATCGCCCGCGATCAGTTCGTCGCTCGCGAATTCAAAGCCCGCCAAGTTCGCCCGGCCACGCAAGCCGGGTAGTGGGGGCTCACCGGGGACCCGCTCATACCCTGGACGCATGACGGTTACCCAGTCGGCAGGCAAAACGCGTGCGCTGGTGTGGCCGCTGCTCACCGGCGTCGCGGTGCTGGCCGGCTGCACAGCGGCCGGAATCGGGGCGCTGTCACTGGCCGAAACGCTGACCGCCACCGGATTGCCCGACCCGGGGCCGGCGACCACGCTGGGTCTGCCGTTTGTCCGGGCGGCGGGCGAGATTGCGGCTGTACTGGCGGTGGGTTCGTTTCTGTTCGCAGCGTTTCTGGTGCCACCGCAGAAGACCGGGGTGCTCGACGCGGGCGGATATCGGGCGCTTCGGGTGGGCACGGTGGCTTCGGGCGTGTGGGCGGTGTGCGCGGCCCTGTTGATCCCGCTGACCATCTCCGATGTGTCCGGTCACCCGTTGGCCGAACACCTCAATCCGGTGACGATCTGGACCCTGGCCGACCTGATCAACACCGCCACGGCATGGCGCTGGACCGCGGTGCTGGCCGCGCTGGTGACGCTGGCAAGTTTGGCCGTGCTGCGCTGGTCATGGACGCCGCTGCTGTTTGCCGGGTCATTGATCACCCTGATTCCGCTGGGACTGACCGGCCACTCGTCGGCCGGCGGCGCACACGACCTGGCCACCAACAGCCTGCTGATCCACCTCGTCGCGGCCAGCCTGTGGGCCGGTGGTCTGCTGGCTCTGCTGGCCCACGCGCTGCGCGGCGGTGATTACCTTCCCCTGGCGGCCCGGCGCTTCTCCGCGATCGCGTTGTGGTGCTGGGTCGCGATGGCGCTCAGCGGTGGGGTCAACGCACTGGTCCGGATGTTGCCGTCCGACCTGCTGACCACTGCGTATGGACGGCTGGTGCTAGCCAAGTTCGTCGCGCTGTGTGCGCTCGGCATCCTCGGCTGGCGCCAGCGGCGCGCCGGAGTGGTTGCGTTGCAAGCAGATCCACCCTTGCCCAAGGCCCGCGGCATCTTGATCCGGCTGGCGCTGATCGAGGCGGCCGTCTTCGGCGTGACTTTCGGCATCGCCGTCGGGCTGGGCCGCACCCCACCTCCGCCGCCGCCGGCCCGGCTACCGTCGATTCCCGAAGCCGAGATCGGCTACGACTTCGACGGCCCGCCGACCTTGGCGCGCATTCTGTTCGACTGGCGCTTCGACCTGGTCTTCGGTACGGCGGCAATCATTTTGGCTGCGCTCTACGTGGCGGCCGTGTTGCGGTTGCGCCGCCGCGGCGATCACTGGCCGCCCGGCCGGATCCTGGCCTGGCTGTTGGGCTGCCTGACGTTGCTGTTCGTGACATCGTCGGGTGTCGGTCGCTACATGCCGGCCATGTTCAGCATGCACATGGCCGCTCACATGGGGCTATCGATGCTGACGCCGATCCTGCTGGTGCTGGGCGCGCCGGTGAGCCTGGCGCTGCGGGCGCTGCCCGCCGCCGGCCGCAATGATCCACCGGCTATGCGTGAATGGCTGCTGGCCGCCCTGCACAGCAGGGCATCGCGCATCCTCACCAATCCGATAGTGGCCACGGCGCTTTTCGTCGCGGGCTTCTACGGCTTGTACTTCGGGAACATCTTCGACGAAGCGGTGGGCAGTCACGCCGGACATTTGGCGATGAACGTGCACTTCCTGGTCAGCGGCTACCTCTTCTATTGGGTGGTGATCGGGGTCGATCCGACTCCGCGGCCGATTCCACCGATCGCCAAAGTGGGCGTGGTGTTCGCCTCACTGCCGCTGCACGCGTTCTTCGGGGTGGAGCTGATGGGCACCCCGACGGTGCTCGGTGCGAGCTACTACCGGTCATTGGGCTTGAGCTGGCATACCGATCTGCTGGGAGATCAACGCTTGGGTGGCGGAATCGCTTGGGCGGCAGGGGAAGTACCGTTGGTGATCGTCATGCTCGCGCTGCTGGTGCAGTGGGCGCGCAGCGACGCGCGGACTGCCAAGCGGTTGGACCGGGCCGCGGACCGCGACGACGATGCCGACCTGACTGCCTACAACGCGATGCTTTCCGAGCTGGCACGGCGCGAAACTCCGGGGCCTCGTTCAGCCGGCAGCTAGATCACCGGCTCGCGCCGTTCATCCCCAGTCCCGCCTTTCTGCACAGGCGCGCTTCTCCGCGGCTGACAACGACAGGGCCTGTCGGTGTCCTGCAGCTGAATGGGCGCCAGCAAGAGCGCACTGAGGAAATAGCTGGGAAAGGAAATTGAGCCAATGTTCGAAACCCCACTGACCGTCGTCGGTCACATCGTCAACGACCCGCAACGCCGCAAGGTCGGCGATCAGGAGGTCATCAAGTTCCGGGTGGCCAGCAATTCACGCCGCCGCACCGGTGAGGGCAGTTGGGAGCCGGGGAATTCGCTGTTCATCACCGTCAACTGCTGGGGAAAGCTGGTGACCGGGGTGGGTGCTGCGCTGGGCAAGGGCGCACCGGTGATCGTGGTGGGACACGTGTACACCAGCGAGTACGAGGACCGCGACGGCAATCGCCGCTCGTCGCTCGAGATGCGCGCGACCTCGGTCGGTCCGGACTTATCGCGCGCGATCGTGCGCATCGAGA
>Ga0182030_10003099_pt1 | contig 35450 bp, 28 predicted proteins | sample 812S3MmetaG_FD_121299 | JGI IMG/M metagenome (GOLD analysis project Ga0182030, IMG submission 121299) | Permafrost microbial communities from Stordalen Mire, Sweden - 812S3M metaG (Illumina Assembly) | ecosystem: Environmental > Terrestrial > Soil > Wetlands > Permafrost | place: Sweden...
GCATCGACATAGTCGTTGAAGATGATGCGGCTCATTTCCGCCAAGCTGTTTGCCGGTGCCAGCACCTTCCCTGCCGACAATGCGTCACCGAACTTCCAAGCATGGCTGATAAAGCCGACCGAAGTGTCCGCGCTGAATACCTTCTCCAGCCCGGCTGTCAAAGTGCACATCACCAGCCACGTCGCGGGCACGATTGTCACCCAAGCGTAGCGCTGCCGTTTCATCTTGAAGAGCACTACAGTGCAGAGCACGAGTGCAATCGCCGCCAGCATCTGGTTGGAGGTGCCGAACAGCGGCCACATCGTCCAAATCCCGCCCAGCGGATCAATCACGCCCTGATAGAGGAAATAGCCCCACAAGAGACATGCCAGGCCCGAACCGATCAGGTTGTTTGCCCATGATTTGGTCTCTTTGAATGCGGGAACCGCGTTGCCCACAATGTCTTGGATCATGAAACGGCAAACACGTGTACCAGCATCGACGGTCGTCAGGATGAACAGCGCCTCGAACAGAATGGCGAAGTGATACCAAATGCCCATTAACGCGCTGCCGCCGAATATCCCGGAAAGGATGCTCGCCATACCGACAGCGAGTGTCGGTGCACCACCAGTGCGCGACAGGATCGTGAGCTCGCCGACGTCATGTGCGACTTGCGTCAGCATGTCCGGCGTAACCAGGAAGCCCCAGTTCGAAACCGTCTGGGCGGCTTGAATGGCGGTTGTCCCGATAAGTCCTGCCGAACTGTTCATCGCAAAATAGACGCCGGGGTGGAGCACCGAAGCGCTAATCATGGCCATAATGGCGACGAACGACTCCATCAACATGGCGCCATACCCGATAAACCGGATCTGATTCTCGTTCTCGATCATCTTCGGCGTGGTTCCCGATGCGATCAGAGCGTGCCAGCCGGATACCGAACCGCAGGCAATCGTGATGAATAGGAAGGGAAACAGGCTGCCCGCCCAGACCGGGCCGCTGCCGTCGATATACTTTGTAAACGCCGGCATTTGTAGGTCCGGCCGCACCACGATGATTGCGATCGCCAATAACGTGATCACGCCGATCTTCATGAACGTCGACAGATAATCCCGCGGGGCGAGCAGCAGCCATACCGGCAGCACCGACGCAACGAAGCCATAACCGATGATGATCAACGCAAGTTGCGGACCGCTCAGATTGAAATAGGCCGCCAGCGCTGGCGTTTCAGAAACCGTGCGCCCGTAAACGAGTGCCGCCATCAACATCACGAATCCAATGGCTGACATCTCGAAGATGCGTCCGCGGCGAACGTAGCGGCCGTAGACGCCCATGATGAGCGCGATCGGCACCGTACAGAACACCGTAAAGGTACCCCATGGGCTTCCTTTCAGGGCCTGAACAACGACCAGCGCCAATACGGCGAGGATGATGATGCAAATGAGCAGAATACCAATGCCGGCAATCGCTCCCTCGACTCGCCCCATTTCCGCGCGGACCATATCGGCGAGCGAATGGCCGTCACGCCGTGTCGAAAGGAACAGCACGGTCATATCTTGCACCGCGCCGGCAAACACCACGCCGGCGAGGATCCAGAGTGTGCCAGGAAGGTAGCCCATTTGGGCTGCTAGCACAGGACCGACAAGTGGACCTGCACCCGCGATCGCGGCAAAGTGATGCCCGAACAGTACGTAGCGATTGGTCGGAACGTAATCGAGCGCATCGTTGTGACGATAGGCCGGCGTCTGCCGCCCAGGATCGACGCCGAGCACTTTGTTGGCGACGAAAAGACCGTAGAAACGGTAGGCAATTAAATAGGTGCACACAGCGGCAATGACGAGCCAGGCGGCATTGACCGGCTCGCCTCGTGTGAGCGCGACGATTGCAAAGGAAACAACTCCGAGTGCGATTACTACGATCCAGAGCAATTTCGATTTAAGCCCGTTCCCCTTGATGGCCAGCGTGCTCATCGGATCCTCCAAATTTCAATCGTAAAATGCCAAGCTCGCGGTCTCCCGCTTCAAAGCAGCATGTTCCCCCCGCAGGCTTCGACCTTGATTCAGATCAACTCCGCGCCAATCGCACCATAAAAATTGCATAGAGGTTGGGAAACGCGTGCACTGCACCATCGCGTCGAATCCATTCAATTCCCGCCGAACGTAGCAATGTCTTTTGCACTTTCCTGAATCCTTGCCGGCATGAGAATGCTCCGCCATTGGCTCACTATTGTGCGAGGCCCATTCGTCGCCAACCGCGGCTCCGTGGGAGCAAAACCACGGTGTTCAAATTACGGGATTGGAGTTAACGCCTTTTGCGCCGTCAAATCCTTCGTCGCCCGCAGTAACGACGCATCGGTCGGCGAAGGTGCGATCGAGAAGGCAAAATCTTTCGCGATGTTCAGCATTTGTGTCTGATTTCCAGGAAAAATCAGTACGGCTTGGCGGATGCCCTGGACACCAAGCGTGAAGAACAGCACTTGGAGCAGCTGCTTCGCTAAATGTTTTTGACGCAGATCGCGACGAATGATGACTGCGCATTCCGAAGCATCGCGGTCGGGATCGGCAAGCGAACGGGCCAGCCCCGCCACGCGGTCGTCCTCCCAGGCGACCAGGGTCATCTCCCGGTCGTAATCAATCTGGCTCAAGCGCGCCGCCGTCTCGTGGGTTCGATCGCGCAGCGGCGTGAAGAATTCATGCCATAGGTCCTGACTGTCGACCGCCTCAGCAAAACGCCGTAGCGCGGGTTCGTCTTCCGGCTTTATCGGCCGCACTTTGTATACCTGCTCTTCCGGTGTCTCTATCTCGGTTTCAAGCGGCTCGGGATAGGGCCGAATGGCAAGGCGCGATTGCGCCGAAGCCGAAGTGGCACGCACGCGAATCCGACAATCGACCGCGATCACGCCGCGCGTGTCGCACAGCAGCGGATTGATGTCGATCTCAGTGACCTCGGCGTGATCGGCGACGATTTGGCTCAATTGTACAAGCACACCGATAACGCCGTCGATGTCGGCCGCCGGCCGATCGCGATAGCCTTTGAGCAAAGCGGCGATGCGGGTGCGCTCGATTTGCGCGCGCGCCAATGGCCGGTTGAGCGGCGGCAGTTCGAGCGATTTGTCGCGCACGATCTCGACCGCGGTGCCGCCCTGCCCGAACAGGATCACCGGACCGAAGGTGGGGTCGGTCGAGACGCCGGCAATCAGCTCATAGGCGCTCGGTCGATGGATCATCTCTTGCACGATGAAGCCTTCGAGCCGCGCTTTCGGCAGCGAACGCGCGATTTTCTCATTCATCTGGTCGGCCGCGGCTTCGACTTCGTCCGGTGCAAGGTTCAAGGCGACGCCCCCGAAATCGGATTTATGGATGACGTCGCGCGATCTGATCTTCAGCGCCACCGGAGCATTCATTTGCGCAGCGGTCTCCACTGCCGATTTCGCGTCGGGCACGGCTTGCGTGCGCGCGAACGGGATCTTGTAGCAAGCAAGGAATGTCGCGACCTCGGCCGGGTCGAGCCATTCGCGCCGGTCGTTTAGCGCCTGCGTGATAACGCCGCGCGCCCGCTCCAAGTCGATTTCTGCGTTCGACTTAACGGCGGACGGCGTCTCAAGCAGCAGATCCTGATTCTGCCGATAGCGCACTAAATACATGAAGGCACGCACCGCCCGCTCGGGTGTTTCGAAGTCAGGCAACTGCGCGGCGACAAGTTGCGCGCGGCCTTCAGCCACGGTGGCCGCGCCCATCCAGCAGGCAAAGGCATTCTTTTTCGTCGCGTTCGGCCGCGACAAGGCGCCGATCAAACCCTTAGCGGCATCAGCTGAAGAACCGACCGCTGTAGGGCAATAAGCGACCAGCAGTGCATCGTTGCCGGGATCGTCGATCAGGATAGATACCGAATTCGCATAGCGGCCGGCGTCGGCGTCGCCGATCAAATCGATCGGATTGGCGTGGCTCCACGTCGGCGGCAGCACAGCATTGAGCTTGGCGATGACTTCCGGACTGAGTGCCGCCAGTCGGCCGCCTTCTTCGATCAGGCGGTCCGTTGCCAAGACGCCGGCGCCGCCGCCATTGGTCACAATTGCAAGCCGATTGCCTCGTTGCGGCGACATGCGGGCGAGCGTCGCCGCAGCATCGAACAGTTCCTCGACCTCGTTGACCCGCAACATGCCGGCACGGCGGAAGGCGGCGTCATAGACGACATCGGCACCGGCCAAAGCACCGGTGTGGGAACTGGCGGCCCGGGCGCCCTCTTCGACCCGGCCACTCTTGACCACGATGATCGGCTTGATGCGTGCGGTTCGGCGCGCCGCCGACATGAATTTCCGTGCCTGGGTGATGCCTTCGGCATAGATCAGGATCGCATGGGTGGCCTCGTCGAGCGCGACATAGTCGAGCAGATCGCCGAAGTCGACGTCGCTCATATCGCCCATGGAGACAATGGCCGAAAAACCGATGCCGCGCGGCAGTGCCCAATCCAGCACGGTTGTCGCCAGCGCGCCGGACTGCGTCAAAAATGCAATATTGCCGGACACCAGCGCGGCCGGCGCAAAGGTCGCGTTCAATCCGATACCGGGCACCGCGATACCGAGACAGTTTGGCCCGATGATGCGCATCAGATACGGCCGCGCGGCGGCAAGCATCTGCGCGCTGCGCGCTTTGCCGGACGCGGCTTCGCCTTCGGCAAAACCAGCGGTGAGGATGACCGCTGCGCGCGTGCCTCGTTTGCCCAGTTCGTCAACCAGGGCCGGGACCGTGTCCGGCGGCGTCGCGATAACGGCAAGATCGGGGGTCAGTGGAAGGCTCGCGACGTCTTTATAAGTCATGATGCCGTGAAGCGCGGTCGCCTTTGGGTTGACCGGCATGATCGGCCCATCGAAGCTGCCGTTCATAAGATTAGTCATCAATGCGGCGCCGACCGATTGCGGCCGCGCCGATGCGCCAAAGACCGCGATCGACCGAGGACGAAACATTTTGTCGAGATTGCGGACGGACATAGGGGTTAATACCAACTCTGCGTCGCGTAAATGCGGCCATTTAATTCATAACTTGCGTACAATTCCCGTTCGTTAGTCTTAATCTACATCGCTGAAACGGCGGCGACCTCCGCGACTGCCTTCCAGTTTCTGCCGATATTCGGCGTCCATAGCCCTCCACGATTCTACCCGCGCGGATAACCGACGGTCTGTGCGAAGGTAACGAATTGATCCTTGCCGAGCTGCATAATTTGACCGAGCTTTGCGGTATCCACCGCGCCGCGGAACACGGTCCCCAAGCCTTCCGATGCGCAGAATAGATAGACGTTCTGGCCGATAAAGCCGGCGTCGACCGACGCATAGAGACGTCGCTCTTCTGGCGAGACATCCTGCATCCGCTCCCCATGCGCGACGTAGATCAGATTAAGGGGCGCAGTCTCGACGAAATCCTGCTGGCCCGTTTGCGCCCGAATATCGACGCGGGTATGCGGCACCAAAGCATGGCGTTTCGGATCATATAACCACACACCATCTGCCATCGCAGCATAGACATCGATGACCATGACGTGGCGCCAGTACGGCGCGGTCCGATCGCCGCTCGGACGGTTGATGCCGAACGCGGCCCACAACAAGTCGGACAGGACTTGCGGCGGCAGTGCCCGATCGGAGTACTCTCGCGTCGATCGGCGAAGCTTGAGCGCTTCAATCAATGGCTTGCCACCGGCGCTGCGTGCCGGTGGCAGTACGATGGCTTCGGTGGCCAGCGCCGGCGCTGCCGCGACAGCCGCGCTTGCCACAATGCCGGCATTCGCTTCCCGACGTGTCATCTTGATACCTCCCATAATTGAAGCCGATTTCAGCCTAGCGCCAGAATGGCGCGCCGGACGAGCGTCTCAAAAATCGGCAGCTTGTATGCATTCTTGGACAACGGAGCAGCGCCCGCGATTGCTGCTTGCGCCGCGGCTCGGGCAATCGTTTCCTGTATCGGTTTTCCCAACAGTATCGACTCCGCGGCTTTGGCCCGATGCGGCACCGGCGCCGCTGAACCGAGGACGATCGATACTTTCGTGCAAATCCCGGCCGCATCGCGATCGAGCAGCACGGCCACATCAGCAATCGGCCAGTCGAACGAATCCTTCTCGCCTTGCTTCAAATGGACTGACATCGCGCCGATACCCAATTTCGGCAACACGACAGCGGATAGAATCTCGCCCGGTTTGAGATTGTTTTCGCGGGTTAGGTCGGTATCCGGAAGAAGGAAGAATTCCTCCAGGGGAACCAGCCGCCGCGTATCGTCGGCTTGGATTAACTCAATGCTCGCGCCCAAAGCCACAAGCGCGGTCGCGGATGTCGACGGATGCACGATCGCGCAACCGTCGTGATCAAAGATGGCGTGATAGCGATTGTCTCCGCCGAAGGCGAAACAAACCTCACCACCCTTGCGCGCGCAGTGGTGATGGGCGGAGCGGAAATACCAGCAACGTGGCCGTTGCAGCAGATTGCCGCCGAGCGTTGCCACGTTACGAATCTGCGGACTTGCTGAATTGCCCGCAACTTGGGCCAGTGCGGCATAACGTTGAACGACGACGGGGTGACTGGCGAGGTTTGCCAGCGTGACCATCGAGCCAACACGCACCGTGCCGTCATTTTGCTCAACGATCCGATCGAGTCCGTCGGCGGCACGGAGATTGACGATGCGTCGCGGCTGTAGCAGGCCTTCCTTCATCAGGTCGAGGAGATCGATACCACCGGCCTTGATGATAATCGCATCCTGCGATGTTCGTCCGCCGGTGGGCACGACCATGGCCGAGGCAACGGTTGTGGCACCCGAGCCCGTCGCTTCGCTTTCCGATTTCGCGTTCAGCCATTCGAAATGTTGCATCGTCAGCTTCCGCGCGGAATGCGGCCAAGCGCGGCGAGCACCGCGGCTGGCGTCATTGGCAACTGCCGCAGTCGTACGCCGATCGCGTTGTAAATGGCGTTGGCGATGGCGGGCGCGGTCGCGATATTCGCTGGCTCAGCAATGCCGTATGCGTCGGTTGCGCTCTGGCCCTGATAATTCTCCAGCAACAGAACATCGATTTCCGGCGTCTCGCGTGAGCCGGCAATTTTGTAGTGTTCGAGATCGGCGTTGAGCATATGTCCGGTATGCCGATCGATAATGCGATCCTCGAACAAGGCATAGGACAGCCCCATCAGCACCCCGCCCTGCACCTGGCTTTCGATCTGCAGCGGGTTCATCGGACGTCCGCAATCCTGCACCGCGACGACCCGTTCGACGCGCACGATGCCGGTATCGGTATCGACCGCGACTTCGGCAAATTGCACGCCTCCCAGGTCGGTTTGGGCGAGAGCTGCGTCCGCCATCGTCCGGCGAAATCCGCCATAGTCATCGGAACGACTGGCAATTGCGCTGATCTGGTCAGTGCGAAGCGTCGCTGCCGCTTCACGCAAGCTCATGCCGCGCGAAGAATCAGCTTTGGCAACAATTCGACCGCCGCGAAGCGCCAGATCATCGGCGGCAGCGCCAAAATGGGGCGCTACGAACTCCAGCAGTGTCTGTTTGACCTTGTAGGCGGCGTTGCGAGCCGGCGGCGTGATTGAGGCAGTCGTCCGGCTGCCGTAGGAGGGCGGCCCAGCCGGAAAATCCGTGTCGCCGATCCGGACCGTGATGTCTTCCGGCCGCAGGCCTAATTCTTCCGCGACGACTTGTGCGAGCACCGTGCCGATGCCGGTGCCGATGTCTTGCACACTGGAAAGAACCTCGACAGAGCCGTCGCGTAGCAGGCGCACCTCGCAGGAGGCATTGGTCTGAACATTGGCGCCCCATAGCGATTGCGCCATGCCAACGCCGCGCTTGATCGAGCCCGCGTCAGCGCCCGGTTTATGACGACGGCTCCAACCGATCCGTTCGGCGCCGCGGCGGCGTTCCTCGCGGCGCATCGGGCTCGCATCGATCCGGTCGCGCAGCACCAGAGGATCAATTTTCAGCTTTTCCGCCAGTTCATCGATGCTCTGCTCAAGTGCGAAAGCACCGGGCGTATTGCCTGGACCGCGCATCGCGCAACCGGGGCCGGCATTGATGAAGACGTCGTATTGCTCGATATCGAAATTCGGACATTCGTACATCGCCTGCGCCACATTGCCGACGCCGGCTCCGATCGCTGTTCCAGCCGTTCCATAAGTGTAAAGCGAGATTGCGCTAAGTTGGCCACCCTTGAGCGCACCGATCTTCAGCCGCTGGAAGGTTCCCGGCCTGTTGCCTGAGTCGAGCTGCTCTTCTTGGCGGTCAAGCACAAGCCTGATCGGCACGCCGGCGGCGCGCGAAAGCGCAACGGCTGCACGCGCATAATTGCCGGCGCTTGATTTAGATCCGAAACCACCGCCCATAGCATCGACGACCACCCGGACCCGATTGCGCGGCACGTTGAAGGCCTCGGCCAATTCGGCTCGCACACCGGCCGTGAACTGAGTCGAGAGATAGACCGTCAACCCATCGGACCGCCAATCGGCTACGATGGCATGAGTTTCCATGCAGCAATGAGTCTGCACTTCCGTGCGATATTCTGCTTCGACCGTGGCCTCGGCTTCCGCGAATCCCTTCGTCACGTCTCCCCGTGATCCGTTTTTAGCAGGACCGCGAACGTTACCTTTTTGTTGAATTCCTGCCCCGGCAGGTACACCTCCCGCGAAGCTAAAGCCGACAACCGGTGACTGAAATACCGCAGGCGCAGCGGATTTGCGCGCGTCTTCGATATCGATCACAAACGGCAATACCTCATATTCGACTTCAATCAGGCTCAACGCCTCTTGCGCGGCCTCCGGTGTGGTTGCCGCGACTGCCGCGATCGGAGCTCCGACATAGAGCGCGCGCGGTAGTTCGCCGGCAGTTTTCTCGGATTCAATCGCACGTCCGACAATTTCCATGATGACGTGGACAGCGCGCACATCGGAGTGGCGTTCAGCCGCTTTCGTATTGATCGATAATACGCGCGCGTGCGGATGAGGCGAGCGCAACAATCGCCCATGCAGCATGCCGGCAAGCTTAAAATCGACCGTGAAGCGCGCAGCGCCGGTGACCTTGGCTTTGGCGTTGATCCTCGGCACCGGCTTGCCCACCACTGTCAGCCGATCATTCGTAGGTAGTGGCGGGGCCTCGCCAACAGGTACCTGGCGCTCGATTTCGCCAACCGAAACTCCGGCAATACCGAAGGGGAACTTGTCGCGCCGCATTTGCCTGTTCGGTGCCATGGTCAACGTTTGCTCGCCTTAGCCGCGGCCAGCGTCGCGGCGAACACATGCGGATAAGTGCCGCAGCGGCACAAATGACCGCTGACCGCAGTCTTCACGTCGTCGATTGAGGGGCTTGGATTGCGCACGAGCAGCGCGGCGCAACTCATCACCATGCCCGGCGTGCAAAAACCGCATTGCACGGCATCGTGCTTGATGAACGCCGCCTGCACCGGATGCAGTTTATCGCCGGCCGCAAGGCCTTCGATAGTTGTCACCGGCCGCTCGCCGATATCGATTGCCAAAATCATGCAGGATGCGACCGGAACTCCGTCAAGCCACACGGTGCATGCCGAGCAGGCTCCACGATCGCAGCCAATCTTGGTTCCGGTCAAATCGAGCTGCCCACGCAATACCTCTGCCAACGTCGTGTGCGGTGGAACGTTGATCGTCCGCGCGGCGCCGTTGACCCGCAGCGTAAGCGGTACCGCGTCGGGCCCAATCGACTTCTGTTCAGACTCCGTGTCCGCAAATGCTGTTGAGGCGGAGAGGCTGGTCTCAAGCATGACACCTCCTGCGGCCGCACCCGCCCTGGCGAGGAACGAACGCCGCGAAACCGCATCGTCGCTCGGGTTCGCGGTCATTTTCTGCGCAGGCTGCCTCATTGGCCGGTCTCGCTTGCGCCCCCGCAGGTCAGATTTATGATATCGAATTGGTACTATCGAACGCGCAGGCAATGCGCGCATTGATCGAGATCAATCACAGCGGCCTGCCTGCTGCGCCGCCATCGGGGGCTTACCGGCGACGAGGCTCGCCGCAAGCTGAGCCAATTCGGTCCAAATGCAACGCCCGATGTCTCAGTCCAGCCCCTGGCCCTGGCTACTACTACGGGCCCGGGCCTGGCGGTCCAACAGCCTACTAACAAACGGGCATTGGCCCTATGGCGTGCTCGATAACGATCAATGCAGCCGCCGCACCGAGCCATTGCACGTCCAATATCAGTTTTTCGTGGGAATACTGACCAGCGCCCTCTGCAACTCGGTAACCGCCTGAGCAAATTGATCATGATGCGAAATATCGTCCTTTGGAATGCGGCCAACAGTCGAAGCCAGATCGAGCAGAATGTCAGCGAATAGTCCAAAGTTGAGGTGCATGTGTATTGATTTGCGAACCTCCTCCGTGCCCGGGTGTTCGAGGGTCAGGGATATGCCGCTGGGATCAACATGTGCTTCAAATCGCGATGAACGCTCAAACGTCCCAACATAAAGTTTGTCCGGATATTCGAGAGCAATCTCCGCCCTATCAGGGATAGGTTTCGTCATTGGGCACCTTTTCGGTTATCGAACTAAAATGGTCGCATGAAGGTGCGCGTGCACCATGTCTAGAGCACGACCACCGGAGTTCCGACTGGCACGCGATTGTAAAGATCGATGATGTCTTGATTGAACAGGCGGATACATCCGCTTGAAACCGCAGTGCCGATCGTCGTCGGTTCAATGGTGCCGTGGATTCGAAAGTAACTGTCCTTGCCGCCGACATAAAGATATAGGGCTCGGGCGCCGAGCGGATTCTCGAGACCACCTGGCATGCCCGAAACGTAAGCAGCATAATTCGGCATCCGTCTTACCATATCTGCCGTCGGAACCCATCGCGGCCATTCCGCCTTTCGCCCGATCACGGCTGATCCGCGAAAATTCAGCGCTTCCTCTCGCCCGACGCCCACGGCATATCGCAAGGCCCGCCCGCCGCGCTGCATAAGATATAAGCGTCGCTCGGCGATCTTTACGACGATGGTTCCTGGTCGGTACGGCGATGGAAACGCAACCTCTTGGCGAAGCAAATCGCGATTGGTCGCCAAGTCGAGGTCGAGCCCTGGTATGTCATATGGACCATCCGCGACAGGACCATAGATTGACGCATATGGATCGATACCTTGCTGACCGCCTGACAAGTACCCTTGCGGCGCAATTATACAGCCGCCAAGCAGGGCGCAAATCCCACTACAAACGGTGCGACGGCTTAGGCCATTACTGAATGCCTTGGCAGTGATCATTGTTTTACAGCCGACTGAAGTCAGTTGACAAATCCGGTCCACCAGATGTCAACGGATGTATTGAAGCAGTCCATCCGAAACAGACTTGTTTCGAAATTTAAGCGGCCGCGCTTTGACCTAGCGCAATAGTGGATCGCAAAAACTGGCTAGAAGTGAAGAGCAGAACTGTCAGTTGTTCATACATCTGTTGGAGGAGGAGAAAGCCAAAATTGCCGATCCCAAGGAATACAAATAGCGCAGGTCCTGGCGGGGTAAGCGACGGTGCGGAACGGAATTACTGCACCGCCGTTGGCCAGTTTTGAGGCGCGGAATGTTAAAAGCACCGCTGCTCGACTTGCGTCTCTCCATCACGCTGGTATAAAATATCCGTCAAGCCAGACTGGGTTCGATTGCAGTGCATGGCCGGGTTGTCAGTGGTCCCAACCCAAAGTAAGCATCAACCAATAGTTCTTAACCAACCCACGGCTTCATTCGTATCGAAGCGCCTCGATCGGATCGAGGCGCGCAGCTTTGCGTGCCGGGTAATAGCCGAAGAAAATGCCAACCGCCGCAGAGAATAGAAATCCGCCGGCGATCGCCGTGAGCGAAATCGGCGCAGCCCAGCCAAAGATCGCAGCGATGGCGATGGAGAAAATCGAACCCATGACGATTCCGGCAATGCCACCGCTGACGCTCAGGAACACCGCCTCGGCAAGGAATTGCAGCAACACTTGCAGGCGGCGTGCGCCGATCGCCATACGCAGGCCGATTTCACGCGTGCGCTCGGTCACCGACACCAATAGGATGTTCATGATCCCGATTCCGCCGACGAGCAGGGAAATCGAAGCGACAGCGGCGAGCAGAATCGCCATGATGCGGCTGCTGCCCTCGGCCGTTTCCGCGATCTGACTTAGGTTTCGTACTGTGAAATCATTGACGTCGCCGGGCTTGATGCGGTGGCGGCGTGCGAGCGTTTGCGTCACCTCCTGAATTGCCGGCTGAACTTGCGACTGATCCATGGCCTGGACATACATTGAATTGACGAAGCCGACGAGACGCGGTTGCAGGCCATAGGGATTCGGCGGCGACGGATAAACCCACGTATCGGTATTTTGTTGGGTCGGCGCGGCGACGCCAAGAACTTTGCGCTCCGCCGTACTGAAGGGAATCATCACGACATCGTCTTGGTCTGTGCCGAACTGCGATTGCCCTTTGGACTCGAACAAGCCGATGACCCGCAACGGTACGCTCTTGACCTGCACTGCCGCGCCGATCGGATTTTGATAGGGGCCGAACAACTGCCGTGCGACCGTCTGGCCGAGCACAACGACCAGCGCCGCCTGGTTCATATCGTCGTTGGAAATACTGCGTCCGCTCGCGATCTGCCAGTTGGTCATCGGCGGATAATTCGGACTCACGCCCTGAATGCCCGTGGTCCAGTTCTGACCGGAATATTGCACCTGCCCGGACTGGCGGATTAGGTAGCCGACGCCGCGCACCGACGGCGCCTCGCGCCGGATCGCCTGCGCATCGCCGACCGTTAGCGTCGATGCGCTGCCGAGCCCGCCGCGCACGCCGCCGGTGGTCGTTGCGCCGGGCACCACCACGACCAGATTGGTGCCGAGGCTCGCAATCTGTTTGAGCACCGCTTCATTGGCGCCCTGGCCGACGGCCACCATGGCGATCAGCGCGGCGACGCCGATGAATACCCCCAGCATAGTCAGCAATGAGCGCATCTTGTTGCGGTTGATGGCTTGCAGGGCTGCCGCCATGACCATCAGTCCAAACGCCCAAACGGCGGCCATTTGGCCGACGGCCGGCGCTGCTTGGCCTCCAAAAGGCGCATTGCTGGCGGCTAATCTCGCCTGTCTTGCGGGCGCCGCCACGGGCTTGCGCTTCTGTTGGTCGGAGATGATCTTGCCATCGCGCATGGTCAGAACGCGGTCGGCATAGGCGGCGATGTCCGGCTCGTGGGTCACGACGATGATGGTGACGCCGTGTTCACGGTTGAGCGCCGTCAGCGTCTGCATGATTTCATGCGAGGTACGGGTATCGAGGTTGCCGGTCGGCTCGTCCGCGAGCAACAGGCTCGGATCATTGATCAAGGCGCGCGCCAGCGCCACGCGCTGCTGCTGGCCGCCGGACAGTTGGCCCGGTGTGTTGCGCTCGCGGTCGGCCAACCCCACGGTCTTAAGCGCCTCGCGTGCCCGCTCGGTGCGCGAGGCCGCGCCCGGGGGCCCGGAAGCTGCGTAGAACAGCGGTAGAGCAACGTTTTCGAGCGCACTGGTGCGCGCCAGCAGATTGAAGCTTTGGAATACGAAACCGAGCCGCTCGCTGCGGACGCGCGCCAGCGCCGGCTCGTCGAGCTGCGCGACATCGAGGCCTTCGAAATAATAATGCCCGCTGCTTGGCCGGTCGAGACAGCCGAGGATAGACATCAGCGTGGATTTTCCGGAGCCCGACGACCCCATGATGGCGACGAATTCGCTGCGCTCGATGGTGACGCTGACATTGTTGAGCGCATGCACGTCGATATCGCCGACGTGGTAGGTCCGCGAAATGCCTACGACTTTGATGACGGGTTCCGCCATGGCCGTTTTCCCTTAGAACCGCGGACGTGGCGCGGCGGTCTGCCCGCCCTCGGTGGAGCGCTGCTCGGCGACGATGACGCGGTCGTCCGGCAGCAGTTCGCCCTTGACGATTTCAGTGAAGGTGTCGTCATCGAGGCCGGCGGTCACGGGCACGCCCACCGGCTGGCCGTCGCGCAACACCCAGACTTGTGTCGGGCCTTGCGCTGGGGCCGCTCCGCCGGGCGAATAGCGTAAGCCCTGGTTCGGCACCCGCACCACGTCGGTGCGTTGCTCGGTGACAATTCGCGTCGCCGCCGTCATGCCGGGCTTGAGCGCCAGATCGGTGTTGTCGACGCCGACCACGACGTCATAGGTTACGACATTCTGAACCGTCTGTGGCGACTGCCGCACCTGGTTGACCGCGCCGTCGAAGGTGCGCTTGGGAAACGCATCGACGGTGAAGCTCGCCTTGTTATCGTCCTTGATGCCGCCGATATCGCTTTCGCTTACATTGGTGTCGACCTGCATCTTGGTCAGATCCGTGGCGATCAGGAACAGCGTCGGGGTTTGAAAACTGGCGGCTACAGTCTGGCCCATGGTAACGTTGCGCGACACCACCGTGCCGTCGACTGGCGAGACGATGTTGGTATAGTCGAGGTTGACTTGCGCGGCATCAAGCGCGGCTTGGCGCTGCTGGATTGTCGCCTCATCGAACGTGATCGTCGCCAGCGCCTGATCGTAGGTGCTCTGGGCATTGTCATACGTGTCCTGGGAGACCGCGTGGGTCTGAACGAGCTTGGCGGCACGATCCAGACCGAGCTTGGTGTAAGTAAGGTTGGCTTTGTCTTTTTCGAGTTGCGCCTTGGCGACCGCAAGATTCGCTTTGTTCTGATCGACGACCGTCTGATAAGGGCGTGGATCGATTTTCGCGCAGACCTGGCCCTTCTTCACCTGCGTGTTGTAATCGCACTGAAGATCTTGGATCACGCCGGAATCATATGCTCCCACGATGATCGTGAGCACGGGATTGACGGTGCCGGTCGCGGTCACGGTCCGCGTTACCGCGCCTTTGGTGACGGCGGCGGTGGTGTAGCTGACGTTGACGCTGCTGCTCGACTGCCACCAGACAACGCCGGCGGTGAGCACGCCGAGCGCTAGCGCGCCCACAAATAGCCAAGCTTTTTTAATGCGCGGAGCTATTGGCGCGGGGGATGATGCGTTCGGCAACATGACGACGGGCGCGATTGACTCGCTTCGCGCCGGACCCAAGTCGACCAATTTGTTCATCATGCGACTCCCGCCTTTCCACCCCGAAAACGCAGATTAGCGAACGCAGCGGCGCATTAATTGACAAACGTCAAAGCCTGATAAAATTAAGATTTTCAGCCCCGCCGTCGCCACAGCATTGGTTCCTGGACCTTGACGACGCCCGCACAAAGATCGAGCTTTGGCACCAAGACTACAACGATGTGAGACCGCACAGTGCAATCGGTAAGACGACGCCGATGATCATTTTCACCGTCCATAGGAATACTCCGATGGGCTCAACAGTGCCGGAGATTCTCGTTTAATCTGGTCCAAATATCCAAAGCGGACCAAAATGCAATAGTCTCTCTATCGCGCTGGTACAAAAGATCCGTCAGGTCATTATCATTTTGTCCTCGCACGAAGGCATCGGGATCTAGCCCCTGATCCCCGTTTAGGGGATCTAGCCCCTGATCCCCGTTTAGTGATTGGACCGACCAAGGTGGAAGAGCGGCAATTGACAAAAAAAGCCGATTTGGCCGCCGTCATGAGCATCCCATCGCCAGAATTGGTGCAGAAGGGGGCGTCCGAGATCGCCGGTTTGTCGTCGGCTAATGCCGCGTCGAAGCGAGCCAAATTCGGTCCGAACGCCGTCGTCGAGGAACAGGTCCATCCTCTTATGAGGTTGGCGCGTCATTTCTGGGCACCTGTGCCGTGGATGCTCGAAGCTACGATCGTGCTGCAAATAATCCTCGGCCAGCGACTGACGGCGTCGTTTATCGCTGCGCTGCTCGTCCTCAACGTACTGCTCGTAACCTTTCAGGAAAGTCAGGCAAATGCCGCTTTGACGCTTCTCAAGCAGCGCCTGACCCTGAAAGCGCGCGTCAAACGCGACAGCGCCTGGATTGATGGCGCGGCGGCGGACCTGGTTCCCGACGATATCGTGCAGATTTCGCTGGGGGACGTTGTTCCTGCCGACATCATGCTCATCGACGGCTCATTGCTGCTCGATCAATCCATGCTGACTGGCGAATCGATTCCGGTCGAAACGGAGGCTGGAAAGACCGCCTATGCTGGCGGCCTGGTGCGTCGCGGCGCTGCCATCGCTCGGGTTACGGCCACGGGAACCCGAACCTATTTCGGGCGTACCGCGGAACTAGTGAGTCTCGCCCACGTCGAGAGCGCCGAGCAGAAGGCCGTGCTCAGCGTCGTCCGCATTCTAACAGTCATCAATTTAGTCATTGCGGTCAGCATTGTGGTGTATGCGGTCGCGAGCAAAATCAGTGTTGAACAGATCATGTTGTTGGTCCTGACGACGCTGCTGTCAGCGGTGCCGGTCGCCATGCCCGCGACCTTTACTCTGGCCGCCGCGTTGGGGGCGAGGACGCTGGCGAAGAAGGGTGTCCTTCTGACCCGGCTGGCGTCATTGAATGAGGCGGCCATGGTCGATGTGCTCTGCGCCGATAAGACCGGCACACTGACCATGAATGAGCTGGTGGTGAGCGCGGTCTGCCCGATCAAATCGGGCTATGACGAAGCCGATGTCCTCGGCTTCGCGGCACTGGCTAGTTCTGCGGAAGGCCAGGACCCCATCGATACCGCCATCCGGGCGATGGTCGCCAAAGGTGAGGGTCCGGGGCGCGCGCCGCAGACTGCTTTGCGCTTCACACCGTTCGATCCGGCGGTGAAAATGGCCGAGGCGATCGCCACCGACGAGGGTGGCGAGATTCGCGTGGTCAAGGGCGCCCCGGAGGTCATCGCGGCGGTTGCGCCTCAGACGCCGGCAGCTGCGACACAACTGGACGCGCTAACTGGGGCGGGATATCGAACGCTTGCCGTGGCCGCCGGGCCGGAGAAAGCCCTTGAGCTCATCGGGTTCGTCGCTTTCAGCGATCCGCCGCGAGCCGATTCGGCGCAATTGCTGAACGAGTTGCGCTCCCTGGGCATACTCCCCGTCATGATCACAGGCGACGCCGCCGCTACCGCGGCGACTGTCGCCCATGCAATCGGTCTTACGGGTCCGGTTTTTCCGCCGGGGAACATTCCTGAGAGCGTCGGGCCGAAGGATTTCGCTGTCTATGCCGGCGTTTTTCCGGAGCAGAAATTTAACCTGGTCAAGGCGTTTCAGAAGCAGGGCCATGCGGTCGGCATGTGCGGCGACGGCGCCAACGACGCGCCAGCTCTGCGCCAAGCGCAAATGGGCATCGCCGTCTCGACGGCGACAGACGTAGCCAAGGCCGCGGCGGGTGTGGTCCTGACCGAACCGGGTCTGGGCGGCATCGTCGCCTGCATCAAAGAAGGACGATCTGCATTCCAACGCATCCTGACGTACACGCTAATGATGCTCATGAATAAATGTGTAACGCTCGTCGTGCTTGGCGCGGGCTTGATCATTACGGGGCATGCGGTGCTGACGCCGCTTTTGCAGGCGCTGTCAATGCTCACCAACGACTTCGTGACTATGGCGCGAGCGGCGGACCGGGCGCGGCCATCTGCCTACCCAAACACCTGGCGAGTGAGAAACCTCTCGCTCGCAGCGGTCCCTCTGGGATTGTTCAGGCTTCTCTACCTGGTGGCAATTCTCGGCTTGGGTTGGTACTGGCTGCGCTTACCCCCAGACCAGATGCAGACGCTCACCTTCACCATGCTGGTCTTTGCGGGCCAGGGAAATGTCTACGTTCTGCGCGAGCGCGGCCGTCTTTGGCACTCGCGTCCCGCGCCCGTCATGTTGCTTGCATCCTGTTGTGATCTCGTCCTGGTCACGGTTTTTGCCGCGGGAGGCATTTTGATGAGCCCGCTACCGATTTGGATAATAGCATCGCTTGTTGCAACGACGGTCGTATTCTCCCTGGCAATGGACAGCATCAAGCTGGCCGTGTTCGCCCGGATTCGAATTGATTGACACCAACGGTGTTGGCCCGCGGAACGCAGCATTACACCACCATTGTCCGTGCTGATGAAGATGCGCTGACACAGGCCATTATTCCTCTCGCATCCCTGAGTGTACCGAGAACCTAAACCCGTACGTTATACTGCTGAATTCCACCAAGAATCCGGCGTGAATTGATGCTTCCAGTCCGGATTCGCCACGATCTCGAACGGTTTCGGCTGGAGGCCATGGTGTCGAGTTTCTCGTCGACGCATTTGATCGCCTCTTCCACCCGGAACTACCGCCCAGGCGAGTCCGCAGGAATTGATGCGTAGGATATTTCGTACCTTGGGACGATCCACTTTGTGAACCGCTGCTTCCTCACACACTATCAAATCGGCTGAGCAACCAAACCTGACGGTCCCCCATTGGGTGGTCCGGGTCGAATGTGAAGGTGGTGACGTTAATCGTTGACGGCTTTCTTCACTGCGTCCTTGAAGCCGCCGACCGCGCTCTGAATCTTGCCAGTGGTCTCCTGTGTCTTGCCTTCGGCTTTGAGCTTGGCGTCGCCGGTCACTTTGCCCGCGACTTCTTTGACCTTGCCTTTGGCCTGCTCGACGGAGCCTTGGATTCGATCCTTGTTCATGTTGTTCTCTCCTTGCCTGGTTCAGCGAACGTAGCGATGGGGGCGCTCAAAAGGACCCCAACTGAAGGTTTGATTTTTTAAAGCCCGAACGCCTTGCGTTGACGTCTCGGAGTATTGGAGCCTTTACGAAACCGGGAGTTTCGGTGAAAAAGGTGAATTGGCGTTGCTGGCTGACTGCCGGGGGGCCTTTTTCTTGACCTTCTTCGCCCTTCTGGTTGGTTTCTTTGCGACTTTAGATTTCTTAGCTTTCTTAGCCATTGTGATTCCCTTTTGGCGTGCAGGCAACGGCAACTAACTAGTTGAGGCCGCCTCATCAGTTGGCGGCAATTACCGCATAAGCAGTGGCCTCATTTTGCCGACTGACAGCCTGTATGCAATCTGATACCGTTAGAACCTTGGCCGCTCTCCCGAGAACTGCTTGTTCTTCGTGCTCGCTGATCACCCCGGCCATATACAGGCACTCAGCCTTAAGGCTCATGAGCCGAGCTGATGGCTCGTCCCTTATGGGGATGATCACTTCCATGGTGAGAGGTCGACGCATGACCCCAAAATAACTCAGGCGCCGAAAATTGGTTCCAAACTATGCCAGTGACCTATTTCAACTGCGTAGAGATCGACGTGAGGTTGGTATTTAGCTTGGTCCCCAGGCCATTCACGACAGCGATCACAGCCACCGCAACCTCGGCATCATTCTGCTGAGCTACGCAGTTTTGGCGTATCTCGTGAAGACATGATGCACGCACAGATTTGGATTGAGCTAAATGACGACTTCGCCATGAACCAGGTCTTGCTATCGAATGTCCTAGTCTGGCTTGGAATCGCGTTCTGCATTACCCAGTCCGCGGTTTTTTCGGGCCTTAATCTGGCGCTTTTCAGTATTAGCAAGTTGCGTCTAGAGGTCGCAGCGGCAGGCGGCAATCGCGATGCAGCCGATTTGCTCGAACTCCGCAAGGATTCCAACCTCACCTTGGCCACGGTCCTTTGGGGCAATGTTACGATCAACGTGCTGCTCACATTGCTGTCGGATTCCGTCCTTGCCGGTATTGGAGCATTTGTCTTTTCGACAATTGTCATCACAATATTCGGCGAAATTATTCCGCAAGCTTATTTCTCGCGCCATGCACTGCGTATGGCAGCACGGCTCGCGCCGCTGCTGAAAGTTTATCGGATGGTGCTGTTCCCAGTGGCGAAGCCGACAGCAATTCTTCTCAATTGGTGGCTCGGGCTGGAAGCAATTCGTTTTCTGCACGAGCGCGATTTTCGAGCGCTTATCACCAGACACGTCGGAGCCGCAGGTGCGGATGTCGGACAATTGGAGGCGATTGGCGCGGCGAATTTTCTGGATCTCGACGATGTTCTTGTGGTGAATGAGGGCGAGCCCGTCGACCCTCTCAGTGTCATCACTCTTCCCATCGAAAAGGACCGGCCGCTCCTGCCTAAGTTCGAACGTTCGCCAAATGACCCATTCTTGCGGCAACTGAACGCCTCCGGAAAAAAGTGGGTGGTCATTGTCGACGCTTCGGGCCGGCCGTCATTCGTGTTGGACGCGCACCATTTCCTGCGCGATGTATTGTTCGACACAATGTCGTCTGGGCCGGCATTTTACTGGCACCGTCCGATCGTCGTAACGAATATGCGCGTGCCCTTAGGCGACGTGATTGGCCGCATGACGGTGAGACCGGAGCGTCCTGAAGACGATGTCATCGACAACGATCTGATCTTGGTCTGGGGGGACGAAAAACGCATCATAACGGGAGCCGACCTTCTGGGGCGCCTATTGCGCGGAATCGTTACGCAGGATGTAGGACATGCCTGATTTATTGGTGGGCCCGGGAGAAGTGGTGCGATCTTACAAAATCAATAGCTTGCATTGGCAAACCCCAAAAACTTCGTCCGTTGTTTTCCATTGTCTTTTATTCAAGCTGGCAACCCGCGATCTCGACCGCTGCCATGGCTTGATTGGCAATACACACACGCCCAGAATTGTTAAAAGCTGATGGATTGGGGGAGGACATCATGGCATTCGGGATCGATGATGCGCTAGGCACGGCTGCGGCAGCTATCAATCTTACGGAAACCTAGTTGAGACATTCAAGCGCTACCGGAAAAAAGGTGACGATTACGACCTCGGGCAACTTTTGGAAGAGGTCAGATTAATGGCATTAGCAAGAATCAATGAAGCGGACCTGGCTCTCGCGCAATTTGAACGAACGCTTGTCGAACGAAAGATTGACCTCACCAAACGGCTGACCGATGTGATTGCGGAGACACCTTTCTGGCGGCCGTTCGAGCAATTCCGATTGGGCCAGATTCGTAGGCGCTTCAATAGTTTCTCTGACAGCGTCTATTCCGCGATCGACTATATCGCGGCCCTCCTTCGGTGCCGGCAGGAGACGCAGGAGATGGGTGCGGCGGTTGTCGATAGTACAAAGGTCAAACACGACCTTCATGCGCGGATGCTAAATGCCGGTTCACTCAAGGAGGCAATCGAATTACTTCGTGCACAGTTGGCACGACACAAGGGTGCGCTCAGTAGCTAACGTGCATGCAGCTTATTGGGTGTCGCGAGAAATTTTTGGATGATCGGGTGCCACTTCTTTGCCGAAAACGTCGACGATGGATGCTTGATCACGGTGGCGATAACCCCACCCCACCCACGCGTATAATAGCCATATGGATGTCTCGTTTCGTCAAATTCGAATGTGAGGCTCTCATCATCTAGACTCGGCATTTGCCTCCAAAGCCGAAAACCGAGCGCCAACAAATGCGTTGGTCTGAGCATATCTAACGCTTCAAAAAATGCAGGTTCTGATTGACGAAAGGCGTCAACGGGCGGAGCCGTGCGTGGCGCGCTGATAGTTATGGCCTGGACGTAATTATAGAACGCAACACTGTTCCAAAACTCCCTGCGATCAAATTCCCAGTGGCGCTTGCCCGTTACAGCTTGTCCGATCTGAGTCCAGAATCGGTGGTTTAGTTTCCCGTCCGCGTAACTCCTTGTTAAGTTTCGGATAAAATCACGGCCTTCATCTTCGTCCCCATAGTGGGACTCAGGGCTCGTCACCGTTATCGAAGCCCCGGATTTTTTGCCGATTAGTTGACGGGCCAGCGGCGAGAAATTCGCATTTTAGACTTTAGCTAGGTGGCAAACTAATCAACCCGCCGGCCCTAAGGATGGACTATAGTCCTATTTCAAACCGACCTACCACCCCGTTTTCGGTCAAATAGCGGAAATGACCAAAGACGGTTATGTGATACTTGACACATCAGAACAGCATTATAAAACATTATAAATCACAGTCTGAGCCGAGAATGGTCATAACCGCATGATTTCCGCTGCGCAGTTGCGAGCCGCACGGGCGTTGCTTGGCTTCGACCAGCGCGAACTGGCGAAACGCAGCGGCCTGTCGTTACCAACTATCCAGCGCATGGAAGCAAGCGACGGTGTGGTTCGTGGCAATGTCGACTCGTTGATGAAGCTGATCGAGGCTCTTGTCGCCAATGGCATCGAGTTGATCGGCGAAGGCGCGGCCAGCAGCGGCGGTGGCCGCGGGGTGCGGCTCAAATGATGGTCGTCATCGCACTTTACGGCGCGGCGGCGCTGTTCGTCTTGGCTCCTCTGGCGATTGTGCTCGGCATCTCGTCACGCGGCAAGAAAGCAGCCACCAGTGTGGTCTACGGTGCCTGCCTGATTATTACGCTGACACTGTGTAGCATCGCCCTGCTCCGACTGTTTGAAACGTCGCAACCTGCCTCCACCGTCTCGCTGCCACTCGGCCTGCCCTGGCTCGGGGCGCATTTCCGCATCGACGCGCTGGCGGCGTTTTTCCTGGTCGTGGTCAATCTCGGAGGCGCGACGGCCAGCTTGTATGCGCTCGGCTATGGCCGGCACGAACAGGCTCCGCAACGCGTGCTGCCGTTCTATCCCGCCTATCTCGCCGCCATGAATCTCGTCATCATGGCGAACGACGCGTTCTCTTTCTTAGTGTCGTGGGAATGCATGTCGCTCACGTCATGGGCGCTTGTAATTGCCAATCACAGACTGCGCGAAAACCTGCGAGCCGGTTACGTCTATCTGCTGATGGCGAGCTTCGGCACGCTGGCGCTGCTGCTCTCGTTCGGCCTGCTCGCCGGCGCCGACGGCAATTACGCATTCGATGCCATCCGTGCGTCGCATCCCTCCGCGGGTTTGGCGTCGCTGGTGTTGATTCTCGTACTGGTCGGTGCCGGCTCGAAAGCGGGCTTGGTGCCGTTACATGTCTGGCTGCCGCTCGCCCACCCAGCCGCGCCCAGCCACGTCTCCGCGCTGATGAGCGGCGTAATGACCAAAGTTGCGGTCTACGGCTTCCTGCGCATCGTGTTTGACCTGCTGGGGACGCCCGACTGGTGGTGGAGCATCGTCGTGCTCGCCGTCGGCGGCATCACCGCGGTGATGGGCGTCCTCTATGCGCTGATGGAGCGCGACCTCAAACGCGTGTTGGCCTACTCAACGATCGAAAATATCGGAATCATCTTTGCAGCACTTGGCCTTGCGCTTGCCTTCAAGGCGGAGGGTGTCGCTTGGGCCGCGGCGCTCGCGCTTACCGCCGGCTTGTTTCATGTCTTCAATCATTCGCTTTTCAAGGGCCTGCTGTTCTTCGGCGCGGGCAGCGTGCTCAACGCTACCGGCACCCGCGACATGGAACAGCTCGGCGGGCTGATCCACCGTATGCCGCAGACCGCCTTCGTGTTTCTGGTCGGCTGCGTGGCAATCTCGGCGCTGCCGCCGCTCAATGGCTTCGTCTCCGAGTGGCTCACCTTCCAGGCGATTTTGCAGAGCCCGCAATTGCCGTCCTGGGGGATGAAGCTCGTGGTGCCGGCGGTCGGCGCGCTATTGGCGCTCTCGGCGGCGCTGGCAGCTGCATGTTTCGTGCGTGCCTTCGGCTTCAGCTTCCTCGGCCGGCCGCGGTCGACGGCAGCAAGCAGCGCGCAGGAAACCGACATGTATTCGCTGGCCGCCATGTATTTTCTTGGCGCCGTCTGTCTGGCGGCAGGTGTCATGCCGGGCTTCTTTATTGATGCGCTGGCGCCGGTGGTGCAATCTTTGGTCAGCGGCCACATGCCAGTACAGGCCAGCGTGGAATGGCTGTCGATCGTGCCGATCGCGGAGAGCCGCAGTTCCTATAACGGACTGCTGGTATTCGTGTTCATGGCGGCGTCCGGTGCCATTGCAGCCTTCGCAATTCACCGTCTCGCATCCGACAAATTGCGCCGCGGGCCGGCATGGGGATGCGGCTATCCCGACCCAAGCCCGGCGACGCAATACACCGCCAACAGTTTTTCGCAGCCAATTCGCCGCGTGTTCGGAACCGTCGTGTTCCATGCGCGCGAAATCGGCGAAATGCCCCCGCCCGGCTCCACCGCGCCGGCGCGGTTGACGGTCGAACTGCGCGATCTGATCTGGGACAGGATTTATGCCCCTATCGGCACCGGCATCGCTTACGCCGCCGAGCGTCTCAATTACCTTCAGTTCCTCACAATCCGTAGCTACCTGACGCTGGTATTCGCGGCACTCGTGTTTTTACTTTTGGTGCTGTCGATATGGCCGTGATCCGCGAACTCGCCATTCAGAGCATGCAAATGCTGCTGGTGCTATTCTTGGCGCCGCTGCTGACTGGTTTTGTGCGCAAGGTGAAGGCGCGCTTGCTGCGCCGACAAGGTCCACCCCTGTCACAACCCTATCGCGACCTGGTGCGCTTAATGCGCAAGGACGTGGTATTGGCTGACAACGCATCGTGGCTGTTTCGCGTCATTCCGTATTTCATCTTCGCCGCTACCTGGATTGCCGCCTCCCTCGTGCCAACGTTCCGCAGCGGTCTGATGTTTTCGTGGTCGGCAGATCTGATCGCCATAATCGCGGTGCTGGGCAGCGCGCGCTTCTTTTTGGCGCTTGCTGGTTTGGATGCCGGCACCAGTTTCGGCGGCATCGGATCGAGCCGCGAGGTGATGATCGCATCGCTAGCCGAACCGGCGATGCTCATGATTGTCTTTACGCTCGCCTTGATCGCAGGTTCCACCCAGCTCTCCACCATGGCGGCCTTCATGAACTCGCCCGAGGTGGGTTTAAGGGTCTCTCTCGGTCTCGGTCTGATCGCGTTGATCATTGTTGCGATTGCGGAGAATGCGCGCATCCCGGTCGACAACCCGGCAACGCACCTGGAACTCACCATGGTGCACGAGGCCATGGTGCTGGAATATTCAGGCCGCCATCTGGCACTGATCGAACTGTCCGCCGCGCTCAAGCTCCTGGTCTATTTTTCGCTGATCGCCTGTCTGTTTGCACCATGGGGCATGAGCCCGCCCACCACAGAGCCGTTGCCGCTGATGGCCGGCGTGGCGGCCTATGGGGCCAAGCTCGTAGTCGGCGGTGTGCTGCTGGCGGTGTTCGAAACGGCAATTGCCAAGATGCGCGTGTTTCGCGTGCCGGGGTTTCTCGGCGCGGCGCTCATGCTGGCGCTGTTGGCGACGCTGTTGCGCTTCGTATCGAGGAGCTTCTGATGCACGGGCTGACCTTCGACATCGCGCATCTGCTGGCCGGCTCGCTGGTGGTCATGAGTTTCGTCCAGCTCTATCAGGACCGGCTGTCCGCACTGATCAATGTCTTTGCTGCGCACGCGCTGGTGCTCGCGTTATCGGTGGCGTGGCAGGCTTTTGCGCAGGTTGCGCCGCACCTTTACATCACTGCGGCGATCGCGCTGGTCTTCAAGGCCATTATCATCCCGGTGGCGCTGCGCCGGATCATCGTGCGTCTCGGCATCCATCGCGAGATCGAAACCGTAGTCGGCGTCGGCCCGGCGATGCTGCTCGGCATCGGATTGGTTGCCTTGTCCATGGTGGTGATGTTGCGGGTCACCGCGGATGCCGATCCGCTAGCACGCGAGGATCTCGCCTTCGCGCTGTCAGTGGTCTTGCTCGGCTTGCTGATGATGGTGACGCGGCGCAACGCGGTGAGCCAGGTGATCGGTTTCATGTCGCTGGAAAACGGGCTGGTGCTGGCGGCGACCGGCGCCAAGGGCATGCCGCTGGTGGTGGAGATCAGCGTCGCCTTCTCGGTTCTGATCGCCTTCATCGTAATCGGAATCTTCCTGTTCCGCATTCGCGAGCGCTTCGACACCGTCGACATGCAGGCGATGGACCGCTTCCGCGGAGAACAGCGATGATGATCGACGCGCTCAGCGGCGTCTTGCTGATACCGGCCATAGCGGCATGCTTGCTCGCCGCTTTACCCGGCTATCGTTTGACTTCGCGGCTCAATGTGCTGGCGACGCTGCTCACGTTACTGACCGCCATTTCCATGTTCTTCGTCGAACCGAGGTCAGGCGACTATCTCTTAGTGGACGACCTCAATAAGGTCTTTATCGTGCTGACCACCTTCGTCAGCTTCACCACCAGCGTATTCAGCGCCAGCTATATCGGCCACGAGATCGAGATCGGCCGTCTGAAGTTAACTTACGTACGGTTCTATCATGCCATGTACCAGGTGATGATGTTCGGCATGAACCTCGCTCTAGTGGCCAACAATATCGGCCTGATGTGGGTTGCGATTGAGCTTGCGACGCTCACCACCGTGCTGATGGTCGGCATCTATCGCACCCATGCAGCGCTGGAAGCGGCGTGGAAATATTTCATCCTCGGCAGCGTCGGCATTGCGCTGGCGCTGTTTGGCACCATCCTTATTTATATGGCGGCGCGCCCAGTCATAGGCGAAGGTCTAAACGCCATGGTGTGGACCGTTCTGATCACGCAGGCGGCGAAATTCGATCCGGCGCTGCTCAATGTTGCCTTCGTGTTCCTGCTGCTCGGTTACGGCACCAAGGTTGGCCTCGCGCCGCTGCACGCTTGGTTGCCCGACGCCCACGCCGAAGGCCCGACGCCGATTTCGGCGGTGCTCTCCGGCCTGCTGCTCAATGTCGCCCTCTATGCTCTGCTGCGTTTCAAGATGCTGCTAGCGCTCAACCCGGCGGCGATCGCGCCCGGCCCGCTGATGGTGACCATGGGGCTGATCTCCTGCGTGTTCGCCGCCTTCATGCTGTACAAGCGCCGCGACATCAAACGCATGTTCGCCTATTCCTCGATTGAACACATGGGCATCATCGTCTTTGCTTTCGGTATAGGCGGCCCACTCGCCAATTTCGCCGGCCTGTTGCACATGACCATGCATTCACTGACCAAGTCGGCAATCTTCTTCGCGGTCGGCCACATTGCCCAGGTCAAGGGCACGCAGAAGATCGCCGATATGGGCGGACTGACCGTGACGCATCCGGTACTCGGTTGGGGATTAGTCCTCGGCGTGGTCGCGATTGCTGGACTGCCGCCGCTCGGCATCTTCATGAGCGAGTTTTTGGTGGTGAGCTCGACTTTTTCGCGCGAACCGTGGCTGGTGGTGATCCTGGTGTTCGGCATCCTGGTCGCGCTTGGCGGATTGTTTTTGCGACTCAATACCATTGCGTTCGGCGAGCCGCGCGGGCCGGCCGCGCCGGCGGAAGCCTCCTACGTGCCAATGTTCGCCCATCTCGCCATCGTATTCACGGCGGGCATCTATTTGCCGCCGGCGCTGGTGACCGGCTTCCAGAACGTCGCCAGGCTGTTGGGATAGCGCCATGGCCCTGCTCGACACCATAAAGCATCGCGGAAAGGCCAAGCAGCATCGGCCGTGGCCTCGCGCGGCCGTGACCGACGACGGCTGGCAACAGGCGATCGAGCATTTGGCGGCCGGCCGCTGCACATTGCTGGGACTGTGGGGCGATGCGCCATCCGTGCACATGGCATTGCTGGCTGGGAATTTCAGCGACGTTGCCGTGCTCAGCTATGTTTGCAAGGACAGCACATATCCGAGCGTCGCCGCGCGCCATCCGCCGGCGATCCGGCTTGAGCGCGCCATCCGCGATCTGTTCGGTCTGGAGGCGGTCGGCGCACCCGACACGCGCGGTTGGCTCGATCTCGGTTTCTGGAGCGTGCGCCGTCCGCTCGGCAAGACCACGCCCTCGCGCAAGGCAACGCCATACGAATTTCTGCCCGCCGAGGGCGAGGGCCTGCATCAGATTGCGGTAGGCCCGGTCCATGCCGGTATCATCGAACCCGGCCATTTCCGCTTCACCGCCAATGGCGAGTATGTGGTGCGCCTTGAGCAGCGGCTCGGCTATGTACACAAGGGAATCGAGAAGCTGTGTGCCGGCGCCTCGCTCGACGGCGCCGCGAAGCTGGCCGGGCGAACCTCGGGGGACAGTACGGTCGCCTATGCGTTTGCTTTTGCGCAAGCGGCGGAAGCCGCGTTGCAGGTGACGGTACCGCCGCGCGCCATCTACTTGCGCGCGCTCATGGCCGAGATCGAGCGTATCGCCAATCATCTTGGCGATATCGGCGCCATCTGCAATGACGCATCCTTCGCGATCATGCATGCGCAATGCGGTATCCTGCGCGAACGAACCTTGCGCGCGGCGCAAGCCTGCTTCGGTCACCGGCTGATGATGGATGTCATCGTCCCCGGTGGGGTCGCCCGCGACATCGCGCCCGGCGGCAAAGCGGAACTGGAAACCTTGCTCGCGGAAATCCACCGCGTATTCCCACGCCTGATTGAGCTCTACGATAATACCGCTTCGCTACAGGATCGCACCATCACCACCGGCATTGTAAAACCGCAATATGCTCGGCAATTCGGCGCCGGCGGCTTTGTCGGCCGCGCTTCGGGCCGCGCGTTCGACGCACGCCGGACGCCCGGCTATGCGCCCTATACCGACCTGAAGTTCGAAGTGCCGGTACTGACCGCCGGCGACGTCGATGCGCGGGTGTGGATCCGTATCCGCGAAGTCGAGCAGAGCGTGGCCCTGATCGACCAGATCCTCAAGCGTCTGCCAGGCGGAAGATTTAAGACGCCGATCGGGTCAAAAGGGAAAGCCTGCGAAGGTCTCGGCCTGGTCGAAGCCTTCCGCGGCGACGTGTTAATCTGGCTGCGACTCGACGGTAAAGGGCGCATCGAGCGCTGCCACCTGCGTGATGCGTCATGGTTCCAATGGCCACTGCTAGAAACCGCAGTCGAAAACAACATCGTTGCGGACTTTCCGCTGTGTAATAAATCGTTCAACTGCTCTTATTCAGGACACGACCTCTGATGCGCAAGACATTGTTCGAAAGCTTCACGCACGGCCCGCTTACCGAGCTACCGCCCGCGCCGGATGAGGCCGGGCTCGCCGAACTGGCGCGAAGCGTCAACCGTGTTGCGCGCGCCCGACTCGGTCGCTCGCTCTCCATCCGCCACGTCGACGCCGGCTCTTGCAATGGCTGCGAACTCGAAATGCATGCGCTCAGCAACGCATTCTACGATCTCGAACGTTTCGGGCTCCGCTTCGTCGCTTCGCCGCGGCACGCAGATGTGCTGACAGTGACCGGACCGGTGACAAAGAATATGCGCGAGGCTCTCAAGCGCACCTATGATGCCATGCCCGACCCGAAATGGGTGGTGGCAATCGGAACCTGCGCTGCCGATGGCGGAATTTATGCCGGCAGCTATGCCTGCGTCGGGGGCGTATCAAATGTCATTCCGGTTGACCTTCACATCCGAGGCTGTCCACCGACTCCAACAGACCTTCTGCAAGGATTGTTGGGCTTGTTGAACCTAAATGCGCGAGTGAAAAACGTGCCCTTGAGGCGCGCATTCTGATGGTGCAGTTATTACAAGCAGGACTTCTCGCCGCGCAGCACCAAGTTGCTATGGTAACAGTCATCACAACACTCTCACTGATCGCTTCTCAAATCGCCATGGATCAAGGCGGGGCAGCCACAAAAATCGATGTTTTAGTCTTTTTGGAATCTGCGTCGCCGTTTTTAACGTGGGCGTATCTCGTGGCCGCGCTCGGATTGGCCGCGACGAGTGGTGAACATATCAACGCGACCGCAGAAGGTATGAAAAAAAGCTTGTTCGTCTCGCCCCGGTCCCAAACGTTTCCTTGAGACTTTGGTAGCTCAACTCGGTCTATGTACTGTGACGTTCGTAGTCATGATGCTGCAGACCACGCCAGCGCCGTTGGTTGAGGCAACCAGATCCCTTGGGTTTGTCTCCGCCGCACCAGTTATATGGGCCGCCTTCATGAGTGTCGGCGTGGCAAGTTTCGGTGCAAGCGCGCATGCGGCCTACAAAGCGCGATGATGTTCCCAATCTAGTTAAACCGCGCGCAAAGCATGCTCGGGCGTTTGGCCATGCGCCAGCGCATCACTCCGATCGCGGCAGCCAATACACCAGCGAGCAGTTCCAGCGGCTGATGGCGGACAACGGCGTCGTCTGCTCGATGAGTCGCTCGGGCAACGTCTGGGACAATGCGGCGATGGAGAGCTTCTTCTCATCGCTCAAGACCGAGCGCCCGGCCCGTAAGATCTACCGGTCGAGGAATGAGGCGAAGGCCAATGTGTTCGACTACATCGAACGCTTCTACAATCCGAAACGTCGGCACTCGACGATCGGCTACATGAGTCCTATGGAGTTCGAGAGGCAGGCGGGATTAGCTTAGGCGAGTGTCAACCGAACCGGGTGCAGGCCATCCGACAAAACGTCTTTCAACTCAGTTACTGAAATAACCGAAACTTTCGTCGATACGATCTCTTGCCCGCCTCGTTCACCGAAATAGGCAAGGACGTCGCACTTCTCGATAATACCTTTTACAAGCAACGGGACGCGTGGCCGGCCGGGCGGCGCCGGCCTCCATCGGCGACGACGCGCCCGCGGTCCACTACGGGTTGGCCCGTCGTGCCGAATTTCTTAGAAAACCAGCGCGCCGCCCTCGCACATCAGGGAAAGGTCGGATAGGCACCCATCTGGCGCAACTCATCGAGTTGTTCACGGGTCGCTTCGCGCGGTCCGATGATGCGAACAAATTTTTCTGAACCCGTCATGTTGCTCGTGATTTTCTTCTTCACATCCTCGAAGTCGAATAGTTGGCCGGATTCTGCTGGGCCTATCTGATTTCCGCGATAGACCTCGTAGTACCAAATCGGCTCGCGCCCAGTTCTTGGTTGGTTTCTGACCTGCGCTTGCATAAGACCGTCTCGAATGTCGTAGACCCATTTCAGGTAAGATTATTGTGTCCGAATGAAAGTCATCCTGCTCGCCTCGCTACCCCAAAGGCAGCGTTTCGTGGCGCGCCAGTCAGAATAAAACTGCGAACCCTTATGTTATTGAAATCGCGATTTAATTCCAAGGGGGGAGCATTCGGATTCCAGCGCCACGTCCGCTTACCCGGCCAAACCGAAATCATCACCGGATGAGGTTTTTGGTACACACAAGGGACAGAATCGTCGGTTTCGTTCTCCGCAAGCGGACGTCACTTCCGATTCCCATTTCCGCTAAGACTTTGCACCGATGCCCGCTTATTTCCGGCTTGGTGCCATTGCAGCATAAAGGCCGGATGGAGTAGTCGCACGGCGCGCGTTACGAACGATATCCGCATCTCTCAGACTGCGTGCCACCATGGCAAGCGCATTGAGCTGTTCGCCTGCGGAGGCCGTCGGCAGCAGCAATAGAAATACGATGTCGACCGGCTGGCGGTCGATGGCGTCGAATTCGATTGCACTCTTTAGTCGAGCGAAAAGACCGAAAGGCCTTTTCACGTCTGGAATACGCGCGTGCGGGATCGCCACGCCGCCGCCCATCCCGGTAGACCCCAATTCCTCGCGTTTAAGGATGTCGGCCGTAATTTTCTCGGCGTCGACTTTGAGAACGGACGCCGCGCGACGGCAGAGGTCCTCCAATAACTTAGTTTTGTTCGAAGTGCGAATGCCGACGAACACGTCGGAGGGCGCGAGCAAATCCTTGATGTCCATTGGTATTCCTCAGTCGGGCGCGCGCAGCCGATAGCCAATCCCGGTTTCCGTGAGTATATATTGCGGACGTTCGGGATCGGCTTCAATCTTCTGCCTGAGCTGCCGCACATAGACGCGCAGATATTGCGTATCGACAAATTCGTCCCATAATTCGCCAAGCAATAATTTATGCGTCAGGACCTTTCCGGCGTGCTGCACGAGCACGCGCAGGAGATCATATTCCTTCGGCGACAGCTTAACCTCTTTGTCACGCACCTTGACGATGCGACGCACGAGGTCAACAGACAGGTCACCGGCCCTAAAGATCGGACGCTCACCGTGGACTTGCAACTGGTGGCGTAACGCCGCACGCATGCGTGCGAGCAACTCATCCAATCCGAATGGTTTGGTCAAATAGTCGTCAGCACCTAGATCAAGCGCCTGAACCTTACCAGCCTCGTCACCTCGGCTAGATAACACCACAATAGGAACGCTCTCGTTTCGTGCACGGATCGATCTCAGAAGCTCATGTCCCTGAATATCAGGGAGGCCGAGATCGAGAATGATCAAGTCCGGTTCTTGGCTCAGTAACTCAAGCGCAGTCTTACCGTTGGGCGCCTCAAGAATTTGATAGCCCTGCGTGGTCAGGCCCATCCGTAAGAGCTTACGAATAGGCGGCTCGTCATCGATTACCAGAATTTTGAGTGCGGCGGCGGTCATGCGGCGGTATCTAACTGTTGTGGATTCACCGGAACCGGCAGCCTGATCGTAAACGCAGCTCCCGTCCGATCCGTTCGGTTCGTCGCGGTAATGGTGCCGTTCATGGCCTCTACAAACCCTCGGGCAATCCCGAGACCCAGCCCGGTGCCTGCCAGCACCTGATCCCTTTTCTGAACCCGATAAAACTTATCGAATATGCGCTCCAGATCGCCGGAGGGAATGCCCTCACCTTCGTCAAGAATCTCGAGACAAACAGAGTCCATGTCCCGCCAGCTATGGATGAGAATCGTCGTGCCGACGGGCGCATATTTTGCCGCGTTATCGAGGATATTAAAAAGGACCTGCTCAAAGAGCACCGCATCCAACTCGATCATCGGAAGTTCTGTCGCAAGCTCAAGCTCGACATGATGCTGAGCGAGAATCTTGTGCGCGCGCCGCAGTGCACTGCCAACAATTTCACCAAGATCATGCACCGACATGTTCGGCACAATTGCGCCCGATTCAAGTTTCGTCATGTCGAGGAGGTTCGCAATGAATCGGTTGAGCCGCTCGGACTCGTCGATAATGGTTGCCAACAGATCGGCCTTCTCGGCTTCGGTGAGCTTGCCCGCAAGGCCCCGCAGCGTGCTCGCAGACCCAAGTACCGCCGCAAGCGGTGTCTTAAGATCGTGCGAGATTGACGTGAGGAGCGCGGAACGGAGGCGATCAGTCTCGATGGTGCGCTTGACGCGGTCCATGTCCTCTACCAGATGGACACGCTCGATCGCCAAAGCGCCCTGGTCTATGAGCGCATCGAGTAGGCGGCGCTCATCAGGCGTAAGCAGCGGTCCCGGCTTGTCGCGGTCGATGCCGACAACTCCGATCGCACCGCTGCCAGTCCGCATGGGTAGGAACAATCGTTTGGCGCCCGGCAGCGTATCCGAACCCCGCCCCGCGATACGATTATTCTCCCAGGCCCACTTCGCGGCGGCCAGGTCGGCATTATCGAGAATATCCTCGGGCGGGTAGCCAGCCTTCACAGCAATCGACCCGTTCTCTGGCAGAAGCAATACGACCCGCACCTTCAGCATCAATGCCGTTTGATAGGCGGTGGCCCAAAGGACATCATCCAAGGTGCCGACGCCTGCCAGCTTGCGGCTGAATGCGTAGAGCGACTCGGTGGCACGCGCGCGGCCCATCGCTACAACGGCCTGCGTGCGCACCCGCGCGGCGACGTTCGACACGACGATGGCTATTACAATGAAGAAGAAAAAGGCCGCTACATTGTTCGGATCGGTGATCGTGAAGGTATAAATCGGGGGCAGAAAGAAGAAATTATAACAAAGCGATGCCGCGATGCTGGCGAAAAGCGATGGCCACAGCCCGTAACGCACCGCAACGCCGACAACCGCGGTGAGGAATACGAGGTCGACGTTTTCTATTTTAAACCAAGGCCGGATGGCTTCGCCGACCCCAAGAGCTACGGTGACTGCAACGAGTGCGATGACATAAGGACGCGGATCGAATGGCTCGGTCTCTTCGGCCGTGCGCACCGTCTTCTTCGGGATTGGCTCGCCAACAATGTCATCGCCTGCGATCACATGGACGCTGATATTGCCGGACCGCCGTACAAGATCATGCACGACGGACCCGTTGAGTATTTCAAACCACCGCGATCGGCTCGTTTTTCCGACAATGACTTGGGTAATATTGTTCGCGCGCGCATAGTCGATCACATCGTCGGCAATGCTTCGGTCGCCACCCGGAATCGTGATCGCTTCGCCTCCCAGCCCCTCTGCAAGACGCAGGGTATCAGCGATCCGATCACGCTGCTCTTCGGTAAGGCGTAGACTCCGTCTGGTCTCGATAGAGAGCGCTGTAAACACTGCATGTAAACGGTCCGACAGTCGCTTGGCGTAGCGCACAAGACCTGCTGCACGCGGATCCTCGCTGATGCAAACGAGAACGCGTTCGCCCGCAGCCCAAGGTCCTGCAATGGCGTGGGTCTGCAATTCCGCGAGAAGTTGTTCATCTACCCGATCGGCAGTGCGCCGCAAGGCAAGTTCGCGAAGAGCCGTTAAGTTACTCGGCGAAAAGTAGTGCTCTAACGCGCGCTCGGCCTGCTGGGGGACGTAAACTTTTCCGTCCTTAAGGCGTTGGATCAGATCGTCCGGCGTCAGATCGACAAGCTCGATGGCTTCAGCGCGATCAAAAACAGAATCCGGAACGGTCTCGCGGACGCGGACGTGTGTGATCTGCGCAACAACATCGTTCAGGCTTTCGATGTGTTGGATGTTGACGGTGGTGTATACGTCGACGCCGTGATTTAACAGCTCTTCTACGTCAAGATAGCGTTTGGGATGGCGGCTGCCAGGGACGTTGGTATGGGCGAGTTCGTCGACGAGAACGATCTGTGGCCGGCGAGCGATAATGGCGTCTAGGTCCATTTCCTCAAGCCACTGGCCCTTATACTCAAGGCGCCAGCGGGGAATGACATCGAGACCTTCCAACAGCGCTTCGGTCTCTTTCCGGCCGTGGGTTTCCACGACACCGACGACAATATCATAGCCGTCTTTGCTTCTGGCGCGGGCCTGTTGAAGCATTTCGTAGGTCTTGCCGACGCCGGGCGCCGCACCCACGAAGATCTTGAGTTTGCCGATGCGGCTCTCTTCCCGCCGGGCTGCCGCGAGCAGGGCTTCCGGCGAGGGCCGTTGATCTAGGTCACGACGTTGATCTGCCATCAGACCTCAGGCCCCAAAACCGGCCCCGAGGCTGGCCGGTCTACTTCTTTTCTGCCTCGTCGAGCGCCAGATTGAGCTCGAGAACATTCACCCGCGGCTCGCCGAGCAACCCGAAAGTCCGACCTTCGGTACGCTCGCCGACGAGCTGACGCAGGCGATCTTCGGGCATGTTACGCGCCTTCGCAACACGGGGCACCTGGAACAAAGCGGCCGCCGGAGAGATGTGAGGATCGAGGCCGCTGCCCGAGGTCGTCACCAGATCGACCGGAACCGCGGCCGAGGGATTTTCCTTTTTCAACGTGTCCACATCGCCTTTGAGCCGGTCGGCCAGCGCCTTGCTGGTGGGGCCGAGATTTGAACCCATGGAGTTCACGGCATTGTAGGGCGCGTCGATGGTCTTGGTCGCGTCCTTCGGGTCGGGCGTATTTGTCGCCGAAGGCCGGCCGTGGAAGTACTTGTCATCGGCGAAGACCTGCCCGATCAACGCCGAACCGACGACCTTGCCGTCTATCTCGATGAGGCTGCCTTGCGCCTGGCGCGGGAAGATCACACCGGCGATCCCAGTCATGGCGAGCGGATAGGCCAAGCCGGTGATCAGGGTTAGGCCGACGAGGATAATGATGGCCGGACGGATTTCTTTCAACATGA
>Ga0182030_10003100_pt1 | contig 35442 bp, 26 predicted proteins | sample 812S3MmetaG_FD_121299 | JGI IMG/M metagenome (GOLD analysis project Ga0182030, IMG submission 121299) | Permafrost microbial communities from Stordalen Mire, Sweden - 812S3M metaG (Illumina Assembly) | ecosystem: Environmental > Terrestrial > Soil > Wetlands > Permafrost | place: Sweden...
GCCTTATAGGCCGCACTATGTCGTTTCCGTTTTGCTTTCATAAGTCCGCTCTTTCTTATCTACAGCAGACCTATAAAAGTCCATCTTAACCACTGGTCTAAATTCCGGGGTCCAGCTCAGTTGATCATTGTAAATTCATCGTCTGGGTGTGCATACCATGCCCGTATCAGGTTGTAGTAGTCCATGTCGGACTTGCCGGGCAGGTTTGTTCCGTCAGCGTGGAACGCGACATATGTGCCGTTTCTGTATGCCATATCATTCCTTCCAGTGACGTTTAACTTCACGCAAGTCTAGTTCTTCAAATCGGTCTCGATGCAGCACAATTCGAATCCGGCTCGTAATCTTTTTTGCTTTGGTCTCAGTGATGGCGGATAAAACGATAAGATTCACAAGGTCTCGGGATGGCAAACCCAGTCCCGACAAGCCACTACCGACCAGCGGAACATTAAAAGGGTGACCGCCGGATTCGATTCGCGCTCGCTGCCACAAACAATGGAGTGCCTGCCACATCATACTTACATCGCTGTAAACTTTGCATGTTTGGAGGTCAGTTTTTGTCAGCACGAACAGCAGATATCTGTCATCATTGACACGAATCAACGCTGTAGTGCCGATTGGATAGCTTTTCGATTTGCCTTCGCTCTTAGGTGAATTTACAAATGGAACGCTGGTTAATTCAGTGGCCACCTGCTTATCGAACGATTCTGGTTGTCCCCCAAACGCCGTTTTCAAAAATATTCCGTGAAGGCTTCGATCTGAAACCGGCTTGCCAAGTTGACTTTCAAAAAACTCGGAAACCGGAATCGCTCGGATTCCATCCCGAAGAAAAATGTTACCAAAGACTACTTCGATAATTGTGTCACAGGTCGCGACATTAAATTCCACTTTGGACGGCTTCCACGCTCTATCCACCGCCCAACAAAAACTGATAAAACCAAAAACACTCAGCCAAAAGCGCCCTTTCAAATCAAAACCTTGCACAAAATAACTAAACGATTCGGTTAGTGTCCACAGAACACTGAACGCGACGAATGCTTCAGCAGTTGTCCGAAATGGATGCCGAATCACGCCGAACCAAAGATCTTTTAGGTTTCCCATAAATTCTATTTAATCCTGTTCTCCCGGCACCCGCAACTCCCCCGACAGCAGCTTCGGCAGCAGCGCGTCCCGCAGCGCGGCCAGCGTGCGGGATTGTTCCACATTTGCAACAATGCGTTGCCGGAACGTCAACACTTTTTCGAGGAAAGCTTTCATCAGCGCAATCGGCGGAATTGGCAATTCAGCATCCACGATTACCTTGGCATTCATGTTCGCTTGGACAGAACCACTCATTGCGCCTTGCGAATATTCGGTGTAAGCCTGCGATTTCAGGAAGTGATATAGATAATATGCGTGTGCCAGTGATTCGGTTTTCAGCCTGACCAAGTAAGACGCGAACACGGCATCTATGGGCTGCTCCACAATTGCCGACTTGCCGGGGTCAGCCATGCGAGCAACCACGATGTCGCCGACAGACAGGGCATATCGCGATTTATCCTCGCCAGAAATAGAGCAATGGGGAACAGCACCCCAATCAATCCAGTTCCGCTTATTAATGTCCATTACGCGCAAGAATTTTGGCCCAACCGGTTCTTCCGTGGCGCTTGCGGTAAAGCCATATTGAGTGGTGCAAATATCTGTGATTTTACCCGTGTGCCAACCTTTGGGCAATCCAGCTTGAGTGGCATCCACAAACCACGATTTGAAAAGACTCTGCGCCAGCGCCTCCAGCGTCTCGTTCATCCTTCGGTTCAACTCAATCTTGTCGTCCAGCGAACCCAATACCGCAGCGATGGCGCGCTGCGCATTTTCATCGAGCATATCGCACCGAATTGAGGCGAGTTGTTCACCAGAAACATTCGGAAATGTTGAACCTGTTGCCTGTGCCAAGAGGGTGGGAAGTTCGTAATCAACCAATGCACGAAGAAAATGTTGGAATTCCGGGCCGCCTTTATGACGAATTGCAGCGATACCACGGCCAATTGCATATTCACGGTCTGCCCAATTCATACGCCCTGTGGTTGAACCACGCACGCAAAACAATAAATCTCCCGGTCTTGCGCGTTTTCGCGTATCGGTAGTGTATTGAATAGGAGACGGATGATGAGAGCCAAACTCCGTTGGCCCATTCAGCAGCGGCAGGCCGCTGCCCGAAGCATTGCATGTATCGCCAGACGGCGATTGCCCCATGATTATTTCAGCAATATCTCCAAGTGATTCAGTCGGCATAATTGAGGCCTCGAAGATTTTTCCGAATCTCTTTCTCTAGCTTCGCCGAATTTGCGAACTGTTCATCTAGTTTTGTAGTAAGTCGTTTCATCTTTTGCTCGAACGGTTCCCCGTCGTCCTCCACTTCCGCCGCGCCCACATACCGCCCGGGCGTCAGAACGTAATCATGCGTGCGGATTTCTTCGAGCTTCACCGATTTGCAGAAGCCCGCTTCATCCTTATAGGTTCGGAGTCCCGCCTTTAGGCGGTCTTTCCCGGCTGAAGCCGGAACTCCAAACCCCCGCCACGCATGGTAGCAATCCGAAATCTTGGCTATCTCCTCAATGGTCAATTCCCGATGAACCCGGTCAATCAACACCCCCATTTTCCGCGCATCGATGAATAGCGTCTCGCCGCGCCGGTCGCGGTGCTTGTGGTTCTTTTTGTCCCGCGCCAGAAACCACAGGCAGACGGGAATTTGCGTTGTGAAAAACAGTTGCCCCGGCAACGCTACGATGCAATCCACCAAGTCCGCTTCAATCAAAGCCTTCCGAATCTCCCCTTCGTTCGAGGTTTGCGTGGACATTGACCCATTCGCCATGACGAATCCCGCTACACCAACGGGCGAGAGGTGATGGATAAAATGCTGTATCCACGCATAATTGGCATTGTTCACCGGCGGCATCCCATATCTCCAGCGCACGTCCTGTCGCAAATTTTCCCCGCCCCAATCGCTCATGTTGAACGGCGGATTAGCCAGAATGAAATCAGCCTTGAGATCGGGATGCAGGTCTTGCCGGAAGCTGTCTGCATTGCGTTGGCCAAGATTGGCGTCAATCCCGCGAATGGCGAGGTTCATTCGGGCCAGTTTCCAAGTCGTAAAATTGGATTCCTGCCCATACACCGCGATGTCGCCCACCCGCCCGCCGCGTTCTTCGACAAATTTCTCCGATTGCACGAACATGCCGCCCGAACCGCAGCACGGATCGAACACGCGCCCTTTGTAAGGCTCCAGCATCGAAACGAGCACCTGCACTACGCATTGCGGGGTGTAGAATTCGCCGCCCCCTTTGCCTTCCGCATTGGCGAACTTGCCCAAAAAATATTCATAGACGCGACCCAGCACATCCTTGGAATTCGCCGCCGATTCGTTGAAACCGATGTTGCTGACGATGTCCACCAGTCCGCCGAGGCGAACTTTGTCGAGGCTGGGCCGGGCGTAATCGCGCGGCAGCACGCCTTTGAGGGGCGCATTCTCGCGCTCAATCGCGCCCATCGCATCGTCAATCACCTTGCCAATCTCCGGTGACCGGGCTTTGGCCTTGATGACGTGCCAGCGCGCTTCTGGCGGCAGCCAAAAGACATTTGCGGCCAAATACTCGTCACGCTCCTCCGCCGCCTTGGCCCGCTCCGGCTCCTCTTTGATGTACCATTCACTCTTTGGATTCGAGAAACCGAAAAGCAGTTGTTCGCGCTTCTCCTCGAAAGCGTCGGAAATGTATTTTAGAAAAATGAGTCCAAGGCAAACGTGCTAGTATTCGGACGCATCCATATGTCCCCGCATCTTGTCCGCAGCCGCCCAAAGTTGTGCTTCGAAGTCCAGCCCGCCACCTGAATTGCGGGATGCCTTCGGATAGGTGATGCCTGCCATGACGTCCTTTATAGCGGGTATGACGAAACGAAACAAACGAAAACGCCAGCCCGTTCGGCCATTTCGGATCGTCAGGCCTTTCCGGCGTTGTATTTGACGGCCCCATAAAAGCCGAATGCAGCTTTTCGCACAGTTCGCAGAGTTCGCGGTTAAAACCGATTATCCAGCATCACGGGGTGCATTACGAAAATCAGCTAAACAGGAATCGAATTAAAAATCCACAAATTCCTAGAGGACAACATGTTGCGAATTTGTCAACTATAATATATCGTAAATATTCACGATTTTTATTTCAGGGTTTTAAGCCATCCCTTTCCGATCGGAAAGGAAGTGACCCCGGCCCCTTTGACCTCCCTTCGCCGGAGTCTTCTCCGACTTCAGCATTTGGCCTTTAGCCTTCAGCATTGAGTTTCAGACTGGACGCCACGTAACCTTTCCATTAAGTTGCGCTCATGCCGAAAGCCAAAGGCGCGGAGAGCGCTCTTGACGAAATAAAGGACCTGCCCTTTGAGGAGGCGCTGAAACGGCTCGAGACGATTGTCGAGTCGATGGAAGCGCAGGATCTGCCTTTGGAAACGCTGCTGGCGCGTTACACCGAAGGCACGCAGTTGTCGCAGCTTTGCCAGGCCAAATTAAACGAAGCCGATTTGAAAATTCAACAATTGGAAAAAGGACTCAAGGGAGACTTGAGTTTGACTCCCGCTCCCATCGCGCCGGAAAATTTATGAGCCGCTACCTGGACATGGTCGATCATCCTTCGCACGTCAAAAAACTGACGCTGGAACAGTTAAGCCAACTGGCCGCGGAAGTCCGCAACGACTTGATTATGAAGTTGGCCAAGAACGGAGGTCATTTGGGTCCGAATCTTGGCGTGGTTGAACTGACCATCGCGCTGCACTTCGTTTTTTCCACGCCCCACGACAAATTTGTCTGGGATGTCAGCCATCAAAGCTACGTGCATAAATTGTTGACTGGACGAAAGGACCGCTTTCACACCATCCGGACCACCGACGGCTTGAACGGGTTCGCGCTCCGCACGGAAAGCCAGCATGATTGTTACGGCGCAGGCCATGCCGGCACCGCCTTGTCCGCGGCTCTTGGAATGTGCGCGGCCCGCGACCAGCGTGGCTCGGACGAAAATGTGGTTTGCATTTTTGGCGACGCGGCCCTGACCAACGGTATTTCCTTCGAGGCCCTCAACAACATCGCACACACCACCAAGCGTTTCATTGGCATTCTAAACGACAACGAATGGAGCATTGCCAAAAACGTGGGCGCGGTTTCCGCCCATCTCAACAAAGTCATCACCAGTCCCCATTATAATCGGGTGCAAAAAGATTTGGAACGATGGGTCAAACGCATGCCCAAAGGCGAGCTGGCCATCAAGATCGGCCATAAAGCCGAAGAGATCCTCAAGAGCGTCGTGGCCGGAGCTTCCCTGGCGCAAAACCCGGAGCAGGCTGAGTCCGACGGTCGTGGCGGGCGCGGCAGCAGCCTTATTTTCGAGGAAATGGGGTTGCGTTATCTCGGGCCCATCGACGGACACAATTTGCCGTTGCTCATCAGCTCGTTGGAATATGCCAAGGTCAGCGAGCTGCCGGTTGTTCTGCATGTCCTGACCAAAAAGGGCAAGGGCTACGAAGCGGCTTTAAACAGCCCGGAAAAATTTCACGGCCTCGGGCCTTACGACCCTCTGACCGGCAACACTCCCGCCGCGCGGCCCGGAACGCCTCCCCAATATCAGGAAGTCTTCGGGCAAACGATGGTAAAACTGTGTCAAAAAGATAATTCCATAGTCGGTATCACTGCGGCCATGCCCAGCGGCACCGGCCTGAAGGCCCTGGAAAAAGCCATGCCCCATCGTTATTACGATGTCGGCATCGCGGAAGAGCATGCTGTTTTGTTTGCCGCCGGCATGGCCACGATGGGCTTCCATCCGGTCGTGGCGATTTATTCCACCTTCCTGCAACGCGCCTATGATTGCATCGTGCATGATGTGGCCTTGCAGGATTTGCCCGTCATTTTTTGCATGGACCGCGCAGGGTTGTCCGCGAACGACGGCCCCACTCATCACGGCCTCTTCGACATCGCTTTCCTTCGTTGCGTCCCCAACATCATCGCCATGGCCCCGCGCAATGAAGACGAACTGGCGGATATGATGTTTACGGCCACTCATCAGAAGCATCCCACCTTCATTCGCTATCCACGCGGCGCCGCCGAAGGCGTGCCGGTGAAAGACCAACCTGCCCTGATGGAAATTGGCCATGCGGAGGTCACGCAAAAATTTGCGGGCGACAAAGGCCGCAAAGTGGCCTTGTTTGGCTTGGGCGCGATGCATCATGTCGCGGAGGAGGCCGCGCAATTGTTGACGGCGCAAGGTTTTGACTGCGCGGTCATTAATCCCCGCTTCACCAAACCACTCGACGCCGGCACCCATGAATTTTTTGCCAGCACCGCTGAAGTAGTGGTCACCCTCGAAGATCACGTTCTTGCTGGCGGCTACGGTGCGAGCGTTCTGGAGTTGCTCAGTGACAAGCGCATCTCCACTCCGGTCTTGCGCATCGGCTGGCCCGATCAATTCATCGAGCACGCCAGCACCGTCGAATATCTGCGCGAGAAATACGGATTGACCGCCGCCAACACCGCGGCCCAGGTCAAAACGCTTTTGGCCAAGCATGAGCAAGCGCGGTTGACCGCTGTCGCGTAAAAAATCTGTGGACCAACCCCCGCCCGCGCCCGGCGCAAAACTCACATTAACGATCGACGACATCGCGTTCGGCGGCGATGGCGTGGGCCGCTCGGGTAATTTTGTAATCTTTGTCCCCTTCGTGGCGCTTGGCGAAACGGTGGAAGTAGAGTTGACCGAAGTCAAAACCCGGTTCGCTCGCGCGCGTCTGCTGCGTGTTCTGCAACCCGCCGCCGAGCGCGTCGCGCCGCCCTGCCGTTACTTCGGCGATTGCGGCGGATGCCAATATCAGCACCTTGCCTACCCGGAACAACTTCGGCTCAAACATAAACAGATCAGCGATTTATTCCAACGCATCGGCGGTTTTGACAGCGCCGTGATCGATCCGGTGCTTCCCTGTCCCCAACCGTTTGGCTACCGCAATCGCCTGATGATTCGCAGCCAGTGGGACAAGTTTAAGCAAGGACTGAATATTGGGTTTATTCGGGCAGACAATCGCCTGGTGGTGGACATCGAAGAATGCAAAATTGCCGAACCCGCCTTGAACGAGCAAATTCAACATGTCCGCCAGCATCCACCTCCCAAAGGCGGCTTGAAAGTAGTGCTTCGTATTGCTCCTGGAGGCTGGGACCTGCCGCGGGACTCGTTCTTTCAAAACAATTTCTTTCTCCTGCCCACCCTGGTGGACACCGTCCGGGCGCGGATCAAGGACAGCGGCAGCCGGTTTCTGATTGATGCCTACTGCGGAGTGGGATTTTTTAGTATTGAATTGGCCGGCATGGTCGAGCATTTTGCGGGCGTGGAAGTGGATGTTGCCGCCATCAAGGCGGCGCGCCAAAATGCCATCCGGCGGAACCTAATCAATGGCGAGTTTATCGTTGGCCGGGCGGAAGAGCTTCTGCCGGGGATGTTGGGGCGATTTCAAGCGGAAGCTTCCACGTTGATTCTGGACCCGCCGCGCACGGGGTGTCCGGCGGAAATGCTCCAAGCCATCAGGACGCATCAGCCGGCCCAGATCTTATATGTGTCCTGCCACCCGGCAACCCTGGCGCGGGACTTGAACGTTTTGTGCGCCAATAGTGTCTTTGAATTAAAGAAAATTGTTCCATTGGATATGTTTCCTCAGACTCAGCACATTGAATGTGTGGCCGATCTGCGAAGAAAGACCGCTCCGGCTGGTGTCGCGCATAAAACTTGCTAATGGAAGGGCTCTGCTTCACATTGTTCCCCGCATGACAGCCGAAGAAAAAATCAATCCTTCTCAGAAACGACCCATAATCTTGTCCCCCTGGCTGGTTGTATTGGGGGCGTTGATCCTTTATGGATTGACTCTTAATCACTGGGTGACCTTTAGCAGTCTGCCCATCGTTTCCAAGATCACTGGATGGGATTGGCACCCTTTCCCTTTGCCATGGCGCCAAACTCAAGTTGCCCCGCTGTTTTTGGTTTTGACTTGCCCGATACGGATCCTGCCGGTGTCATGGCAGCCCGTGGCGTTGAATATTTTCACCGCCGTCTGCGCGGCACTGGCCCTCGGCTTATTGGCCGCCTCAGTCCGCCTGCTGCCGCATGATCGCACGCGCGAACAACGGCAGCGTGAGGGTGGGGAGTTTGCCTTGCTCTCAATGCGGGGAACTTTTCTGCCCGCGCTCTTTGCCGTGCTGATGTTGGCGCTGCATTTGACCTTTTGGCGGGATGCCACTACCGCAACCGGAGAAATGCTCGATCTGCTGGTTTTCTCTTTCTTGATTTTTTGCCTGCTCAAGTTCCGCATTTCACAAAACGACAATTGGCTGGCGGCCTTCGCCTTTGTCTACGGACTGGGCACCACCAATAACTGGGCCTTGATTGGCTTCTTTCCATTCTTCTTATTTTCCTTAATTTGGATGAAAGGGGTAAGCTTTTTTAATTGGCGATTTGTGGGACGCCTGGCTGGATGCGGCATCCTGGGCTTGCTGCTTTACTTGCTTGTTCCAGCGATCTCGAGTCTGGGCCGTGAGCGCGCCAATTTCTTATCGGTTCTGCACATGGAACTGGCCACGCAGAGTTTTGCTTTGCATATGATTCCTCGCTGGGTCGTCGCGGTGGCGGCGGTGCCAACATTGTTTCCGTTGGTCTTTGCGGGAATCTCCTGGCCTTCCTTCGATGGGGAATTGAGCGCCGCGGGCAATATGCTGACAAAATTCATGTTCCGGGTGTTGCACGTTATGTTTCTGCTGCTGGCGCTTATCATGTTTTTCAATCTTAAGTTTAGCCCGAGCCTGCGGCTGCAAGATGCGCCGGTCGGGTTTTTAACTTTCTACTACATGGGCGCTTTGTGCATCGGGTATTACAGCGGTTACATTCTTCTTGTCTTCGGTAAAAATGCAGGGCAGGGATGGGAAAACCAGAGTACTATTACCCGGGCTGTCAATATGGTCATATTGGGGGCGCTCTGGCTGTTGGCGATTGCTGCGCCCTGCGCGGCGCTCGTCCAAAATTATCCGGGTATTAAGGCGGCGCGCAGCACGGCGCTGGCGGATTATTCCAAGGAAATTGTCCGCGACTTGCCGGCCAAACCCGGCATCATACTTTGTGATGATCCGATGCGGCTCTGCTTGTTGGAGGCGGAATATCGGCGCGAGGGAAAACCCAATAAGAATATCCTGATCGAAACCGGCTCCATGCCGTATCGCGAATACATTGCCTATTTGGTTTCGCGTTATCCGGAACTGCAAAAAATGACCACGCCTCCGGAAAAGCTGCGTCATGTACTTCCGCCCGAGTCATTGAGATCATTTATATTCAGTCTGAGCCAGAAATATTCCATTTATTATCTCAATCCCAGCTTCGGATATTATTTCGAGGCTTTTTATCTAAAACCGCACGGTTTGGTTTATGAACTGCAAATCTATCCACACGACGCCCTCCAAGCTCCCCTGGCCTCTGAACAGGATATCAAGGCAAACCAGCAAATTTGGGACAGACTGAAAAAGAGTTCGCTCAGCGCATTCCCGTCCCTGGCAAAACTGGATCCTGACGCCGACAAGATCTCTATCAACTATTCTCTGGCCTTGGATTTTTGGGGCGTCGCCCTGCAAAAGGCCAATCATCTTGCGGAAGCTGGCATTCAATTTGCAGAAGCGGTGCGGATCAACCCTAAAAATTTCATCGCCCGAATCAACAAGCAATACAATGAGCAATTGCAGAAGAATAACCGCCGGCCCATCGATTCCGGCGATTTCATTTATAAAGCGGTCAGTCTCTACCACAGCTTCGTGCCGATCCTTAAATTCAACGGGCCCGTGGACGAGCCGGATATGAATCTTGAATTTGGGCGATTAATGGCTGACGGCCATGACTTGCGCCAGGCGGCCGGTATGTTTGAGCGGCGCTTGCAACTGCTGCCGAACGATGTCCCGGCCGAATTGGACCTGGCCAAAGTTTTCGTCGATCTGGGAGCGCCGGACAAGGCCATTGAATTGGTCCACAAACTGCGGGCCGATCCATCCGCCAGCAAATGGGACGTCGCCAGGGTCGAGGCTCTGGCTTACTACGCCAAGAATGATTTCCCGACCGCTGAAAAGCTCATGCAGAACGCGCTGAAGGAAAGTCCGGCCGATGAAAGCCGCGTCGCGATTCTGGCCGAGTTTTACCGCGTCACTGCCTATACCGCGCTAAAGGAGATGAACGCAAGCACAAATGCCGCCGTCAGGACCAAATTTGGCACGGAGGCCACCCGCCGTTTCAACAACGCCCTGTCCTATCTCGACCACGAAGCACAATTATTGACTCAAGCCAGCCGAAACGCCTCGAATCCTTACGGTGTGATCGAAGTCTTGCTCAAGAAGGCGGAAGTGGAAATGATGCTCAAGTCCTTCAAAGCCGCCATCGTTACCCTGAATAAAATCTTGGATCTTCAGCCGGGCAACGCCACCGCCGTTCTAAATCGCGCAGTTGCCGAGATTCAGCTTGCTCAGTACCAGGCGGCCAAAGATGACTTCAGGTCGTTGCGCAAATTAGTGCCCACTCAGCGCTATATGGCTGACTACGGCCTCGCCGATGTGGCGAACCGGGAAGGCAATACTGCCGAGGAAATTCGCTGTCTGAAACGCTATCTGGACATCGCTCCGGATGACATCCCCGACTATCAGCAGATCAAACAACGGCTGAGAAGGTTGGAAAGCCACTAACGGGCTTGACCGGGATGCGGGTCACGCACGTCATTACCCGTTTGGTCATCGGTGGCGCACAGGAAAACACGGTGGCGTCCGTCCTTGGACTCCGACGCCGTCCAGAATTCCAGATCAATCTCATCAGCGGACCAACAACGGGTCCTGAAGGTTCCCTGGTTTCTCAGTTTAGCGCGGAACCCAATCTTTTGACTCTGGTCCCAACTTTGGTCCGCCCCGTCCATCCGCTCTATGATTATCTGGCGTTCCTGCGCCTCACCCAGATTTTTCGGACTACCCATCCCGAAATCGTCCACACTCACAGTGGCAAGGCGGGAATTCTCGGACGGCTGGCTGCCTCGCGCGCGGGCGTTCCGATTATCGTTCACACCATTCACGGCCCTTCATTTGGTGACTTCCAAGGCACCATTCCTAATTTCGTGTTTACGAACGCCGAGCGCCTGGCCGCCACAGTCACCACCCATTTTGTCAGTGTCGCCCAGGCCATGACCCGCCAATATCTTGCCGCCGGAATTGGACGGCCCGAGCAATACAGCCGCATCTTCAGCGGCTTTGATCTCGCGCCATTTCTGGATGCGCGCCAGGACGCGGAGCTGCGTCACCGCTGGCAAATCGACGACAACGATATTGTCATCGGGAAAATTGCCCGTCTCTTCAAGCTCAAAGGCCACGACGATTTGCTGACAACTGCTCCAGCCGTGCTTCAGCAGTGCCCAAACGTGAAGTTTCTGCTCATCGGAGACGGGGCCTGGCGCGAACGTTTGCAAAGCCGCGCGAAATTACTGGGTTTACAAAAGCATTTTATATTTACCGGATTGGTTCCTCCCGACGAAATACCGCGCTACCTCGGCATAATGGATATACTGGTCCATCTTTCGCGGCGGGAAGGGCTTCCGCGCGCGTTGCCCCAAGCTCTCGCCGCGGGGCGACCAGTCATCGCTTATGATTGCGATGGCGCCAACGAAGTTTGTCTCCCCGATCAAACGGGTTTTCTAGTGCGTCCGGGAGATTTGGACAGTTTGGCGAAAGAGATGGTCCGACTGGTTCGCGATCCGGCCTTGAGGGAACGCATGGGAACGCAAGGACGTGAGTTCGTTCGCCATTCCTTTTCTGTCGAGACAATGGTGGAAAACCTTTGCACACTGTATCGGCATTTGGCGGCAATGCGGCAACAGTGAATCAATTGACTCTATATTCTTTGGCCCTGCTGGGGGCGGCATTGGCCACAACCGCCGTAGTGCCGTTTTGGCGCCATTGGTGCCGCCATCACGGTGTGGTGGATGATCCTGGCCATCGTAAAATTCATGCGATCCCCATTCCCCTGGCCGGTGGTTTGGCTGTGATGACCGGTTTGCTGGCCGCATTGCTGGGTGGAGCGCTCTTTGTCATTCTTTATTCTTCGGACGGGACGCTGGGGCTTTTTAAATACGGCCTGGCCCGGAGGGCCACCCAGCTTCTCGGTATAACCGTCGGCGCTCTTGCCATGTTACTGGTCGGTTTGCGCGATGACACGGTTGAATTGCGGCCCGCGACAAAATTTACCTGTCAATTGCTCGTCGCCCTGGCCGTCGCCGCCTCTGGCGTGCGGATTACTCTCTTTATTCCCAACATCGTCTTCAGCTATGCGATCACGGCGTTGTGGATCCTGACTGTGGTCAACGCGTTCAATTTTATGGACAATATGAATGGGCTTTGCGCCGGCTTGGGAGCCATTGGTGCGCTCGCGTTTGGGATGATTGCGGCGCAATCCGGCCAATACCTTGTGGCCACAATGGCTTTTCTCATTACGGGTGCCTTGCTCGGTTTTCTTCCATATAATTTTCCCAGGGCAACTGCTTTTCTGGGCGACTCAGGGAGTCACTTGGTCGGGTACTTGCTGGCTGTTTTAGGGGTATTGCCCCATTTTTATACGCACAAGCATCCTCGGCATCTGGCGGTTCTTACCCCGTTACTGATCCTGGTCGTCCCGCTCGCCGACATGGCCTGGGTCGTCCTCTTGCGCTGGCACATCGGACAGCCGTTCTATCTCGGGGATACCAACCATTTGTCGCACCGATTAGTGCGGCGTGGCTACAGCACCGTCCAATCGGTTCTGCTTATTTGGTTGCTGGCGGCGGCGGCGGCGGCGCTGGCTTTTCTTTTGCAATAACCTCAGTGGAAGACGTCGTGGCTGTTCGGGCGGCGATGGCTTCGGACAGTGCGGCTAGCGCCTCCGCGCGCGGCACCGAGCCAATGAGCCGCCTTTCTTCCAGCGTATTGACCACCGGCACATTCCGCTGCTCGCTGGCCAGGAACACAGGCAGCGCATCCTTTAGTTTTTGCCAGGGTTGCAGACATGGCGGAACCGCCCGCATGACGTCCGCCGCTATGACGGCATTCAATTCCTGTCCGGCCCCCAAGTACTCTTTTAAATCGTGCAAGGCGACCACGCCCACCAACCGGTATTGTCCGTCAACAACAGGAAAAAAATTATTTTGGCTGCCCAGAAATTTCTCCGCGATTTGCGGCAGAGTCGTATTCTCCCTTACTGGAGGAACCGGCGCTCTCATTAAATCGCCGATAGTTTGCTCTGTCGCCGCTCCCAACCGGTAAGTTTCCACCTCCAGGCTGCGCAATTTCAAAGGCTCGGTGTAAATCGAATTCGGATGCAGACGCTGTGACACCAGGGTGGACACCGCGCACCCCAGCATCAGCGCCGGCATTAGCGAATAATTTAATGAAATTTCAAAAATCATGATGATGGCCAGGAGCGGCGACCGCGTCGTCGCCGAAAAAATACTGCCCATTCCGACCAGCGCAAAAGTCCCGATGGGCAAATTCGCCGGGGCCAGCCCCGCGGCTTGCAAACTCAGGCCAAATAAACTTCCCAGGCTTGCGCCCAAAAACAACGTCGGCGTAATCACGCCCCCCACCGCGCCGGAGCCCACCGTCACTGCAGTCGCCAGCAATTTTGCCAGGAAAATTCCCAACAGCAATTCAGCCGCGGCGGAAAAGTTGCCCGCGACCGGATGTTGGATGAACCCGCTGACCCAAACGTATCCGTTGCCCCAAACTTCCGGGTAAGCCAGCGCGATGGTTCCGACCAGCATCCCGCCAATCCCCATGCGCAAAGGCAAGGACGGAACGTGCTTGAATGTTTGCTGGCTCAAACGCAATAGCTTGAGGAACACCGCACCCATCACTCCCGTCAGAAGACCCAGCACCAGAAACCACGGCAATTGCGCAATGTGCGTAAAGTTGAAATTGGGCACTTCATACAACTGCCTGATCCCAAAAAAACTCCGCGAAACCATCACCGCCGTCACCGAGGAACAAAGCAGCGGCGCAAACAAATTCATCGAGAAGTTTCCCAAGACAATGTGAGCAGCGAAAACCGCGCCGGTGATGGGCGCGTTATAAGCCGCCGCCATCCCCGCCGCCGCCCCGCACGCCACCAAGAGCCGCAACCGATACGGCTGCCAGCGGGCTACTTGCCCCCATTTTGAAGCCGCAGTTGCCGATAATTGTGTAATGCCGCCTTCCCGCCCGATCGACGCCCCGCTGCCAATACTAATAAGCGATGAGACAGCGCGGATAATCCCGCTTCGCATGGGCAGTCGTCCATCTCCCGCGACCACTACTTCCAGCAAATTGGTGGTCCGCTGTTTCCCCGCCAGCCGCAAACCCCAAAACAAGACCGCCCCCGCCGCCAGCCCTCCCAAGGTTGGTGTGATGAACCGCCACGTCCGGCTCATCTTCTCCGCCACCTCGACGACGTTTTGACCGTGGTCTCCGACAATAAGCAACTGAACTTTTTCCACCGACAGGTAGAAAAGCACATTAATCAGCCCGCCCATCAGTCCAACGACGCCAGCCATAACCAGGTGCAGAGCCTCTTCGCTCAGCCACAATTTCTGCCGGACCCGCAACGCCTTTTGCCAATGCTGGCGAAGGAACTGCCGGGCGGTGGCAAAGAAACGTCGATATGTGTCTGGCTCTGGCCCCATGTCCGTGCCTCAAGTTATTGGTTTTATGGCGTTTTACTAGCGTCGATTTATCCGATTGTTCTTGGCCTCCAATGCAAATCTCTTTTTAATCGGAGGCGATGAGGCCCGTTCGTTCGTTGCTTATCTTTTTCGTCCTCGTTTTCGTGGGAAGCGCCTTGCTCGCACCGTGGCTGTACTGGTTGACTCAGGATCTGGCCGCGCAGTGGCCTGCCTTCGCCAAACTAGCCTCGAACCCATTCCATCGTTTTGTTGCCCGCGCCTTGCTGGGAGCCGTGGTGCTGGGCCTTTGGCCTATGTTGCGTTCCTGTCAAATGTTGCACTGGCGTGATCTCGGCTTGAAAACAAACGAACGCTCCGGGATGAATGTCGCGTTGGGGTTTTTCCTTGGTTTCGGTTCCCTTGCCTGTGTCGCCGTTTTGGCAATTGTACTGGGAGGACGCGTGCTGAATCCGGCTTTTTTCAGTTCGCAAGTCATCGAACATCTTGTCACGGCTATGATCGTCGCAATTATCGTTGCCGTTATTGAAGAGATTGTATTCCGCGGCGCTTTGTTTGGAATTTTACGCAAAGCGCAATCCTGGCTGGCGGCGCTCATAATCAGCAGCGCGATCTATGCCTTGGCGCATTTTATACACAAGGCCGGTTCGCCCAACCCAGTCCTTTGGTGGTCTGGCTTGGCCATGCTTCCTAAAATGTTTCAAGGCGGGCAGCCATTCGTTCCGGCGTTCCTTACCCTGTTTGTTGCGGGCGCCGTCCTCGCCCTGGCGTATCAACGAAGCGGTGCGCTCTTTTTCTCCATTGGCCTTCACTGTGGCTGGATATTTTGGCTGAAATCTTATGGTTTGCTCACCACGAGTAATCCGGGAGCCAACAGTTACATCTGGGGCACCAACACTCTCATTGATGGGTGGCTCGCCCTGCCGATCATGAGTTGCGTGTTGTGGATCGTCTTCAAAATGAAATTCCCGGCAAAGAACTCTGAGGGACGACCAGGATGAACGCCAGTTTGTATAATTTCTTGGACGCAGCGTTCAATCTGATCTTTCCGCCTGTTTGTCAAATCTGCCGCGAAGAGCGGGCCGGGCTCCCGGAAGGTTACGTGGGCGGCGCCTGCTGGTCACAAGTTCGCTTTGTCACGGCCCCTTTTTGCCAACGTTGCGGATTGCCATACGAGGGCAGCATCAAACGTTCTTTTGTCTGCGGAAACTGTGCCGATATACAGTTCCATTTCCGCTTCGCCCGCTCCGCAGTTATTGCCAACCCGCTTATTCTGCAAGTCATCCACCGCTACAAATACAATCACGCTCTCTGCTTTGAACCTTTCCTGGCCGATTTGTTAATCCGCCAGGCTGCTCCCTCCCTGAAAAACGAAAAGTGGGATATGATTGTCCCGGTGCCTTTGTATCCCGCCAAAGAGCGCGAACGCGGGTTCAACCAGGCTGAACGGCTGGCCCGCCATCTTGGCCGCGCCTTGCAAATTCCCGTTGAAACCCGTCTGGTTCGACGTATCAAACACACTGAAACTCAGACGCAATTGAATCGGGCGCAACGGGCCGGCAATGTCCGAACTGCCTTCGCCCGGCGCGATCCAAGGAGATTAAATGGCCAAAAAATAATTATATTGGACGATGTTTTGACGACCGGCGCGACCACCAGCGCTTGTGCCCGCGTCTTGCGACGGGCTGGCGCGGGCGATTTGTGTGTTTGGACCGTTGCACGCGGGGCTTGACGGCAGGCGGGCAATTCCTTTAAATGTCGGGTGGTTTTGACCGAAGATTGAACTGTGCGGTTCCAAAAAAGACATGGCTACTACGTCATTTAACAAGAAAACACTCGGCCTCGAGGTGGCGGAACCTGCCGTGACGCCGCCCTCATCAGACACCCAAACCAGCTTTCTGAAAAAACCCAAACTGGCTGGGGCCGTATCCCGTAAACGCGACATTCCCGAAGGCTTGTGGACCAAGTGCAAAAAATGCGGCAACATGATCTACGACAAGGAGTTGGATACAAACTTAAAAGTTTGCCTGAAGTGCCATTACCATTTTCCCATTGGCGCCCGCGAACGCATCAATTCTCTTGTTGAAACCTGCTCTTTCGAAGAAATTGACGCTTCCATGGAAAGCGTCGACATTCTTCAATTCACCGGCGTAGCTTCCTACACCACCAAACTTGAGCAATATACCAGCGAAACCAATCTCAAGGACGCCGTATGCACCGGCATCGCCCGCATCGGTAAATACAGAGTCGCCCTCGGCGTGATGGATTTCAGTTTCTTGGGGGGATCAATGGGATCTGTCGTCGGCGAAAAACTGACGCGATTGATTGAATCTGCCACGGATAAAGGTTTGCCCGTAATTATTATTTCCACCAGCGGCGGCGCCCGCATGTATGAGGGCATGTTCAGCCTCATGCAAATGGCCAAGACGTGCGGGGCCCTGGCCTATCATGCCCGCAACAAACTGCCTTACATCAGTGTCCTGACCAATCCCACCATGGCCGGGGTCATGGCCAGCTTCGCCGCCGTCGGCGATTTGATCCTGGCTGAACCGGGAGCCATGATCGGTTTTGCCGGGCGGCGCGTCATTGAAAGCACCACCCAGTCCGATCTTCCGCCCGATTTTCAAACCGCCGAATTCCTGCTGGAACACGGGTTGATCGACGCCATTGTTTCCCGCAACGAGATGAAAAACCGTCTCTGCACCTACCTCGATTACCTGATGGAAGGCCGGGAACAACAGGCCTCGCTCGGAAAGTAATATTTGACAACCAACATCGCCCCGCCCGGACTGAACTCCGACGCCACGCAGCAAGCAATTCTCCGCTTGTTAGCCCGTAAAGATTACGCGCCCGCCAACGTTCCTCAATTGCTTCAGCGCCTCGGCTGGCACCCTGACCAGCAACAAGCCCTGCAAAAAGCCTTGCGCACTTTGGAGCAAAATGGCCGCATTATTCGGAATAAAGGGAACCGATATATTCAGGCCAGCCAGGCCGACCTCATTCCCGGCGTTATTCGTATGAACCGGCAAGGCAACGGTTTCCTTGAACCGGATGACCCAGGCCTCCAGGAGGTTGTTATCCCGGAAAGCGCTACCTCCACTGCGTTGCACGGGGACCGTGTTCTGGTTCGGCGCGACATTGCCCGGCGCGGCGGCCCGGTCGGACACGAAATTACCGGTTCGGTCGTCCGTATTCTCCAACGCAAACGCGCCCAAATCGTCGGCACACTGCAATGCAGTAAACAATTTCTCTTCGTCATCCCTGATGATCCCCGCATTCCTCACGATATCTACGTACCCCAGCCGCGCGACACCGGGCGTCCAGCCAATATAGGGGACAAAGTTGTGGTCGAATTGCATGCTTGGGAATCCCGCAACGCCAATCCGGAAGGAGAAATCATCGAAGTTCTCGGCCCGCCTGATGAAGAGGGCGTCGATATGCTTTCGATCCTGCGCTACTATAATTTACCTCTTCACTTTCCCAAAAAGACAATCCAGGAAGCTGAGAGAATCGCCAGACTTCATCCCCACGGCGAACCAGCAACAGAGGAGTGTCATGGCCGCGTCGATTGCCGCGCGCACTGTGTTGTCACCATCGACCCTGACGATGCCAAGGACTTTGACGATGCTATTTGTCTTCAAAAATACGGCAAAGACCAATGGAAGCTTTGGGTGCATATCGCCGACGTCTCACATTATGTCCGCCCCGGCGGCGTCCTGGACGAAGAGGCGCGCAAACGTGGCAATTCCACTTATCTGGTGGACCGCGTCATCCCCATGCTGCCCGAGGCGTTAAGCAACGAGCTTTGCTCTCTTAAACCCGGCGTCGATCGCCTGACCAAATGCGTCGAGTTTCTTCTGTCCCAGGAGGGCCGCGTCCTCAATGCTAAATTCTATCCTGCCGTCATCCGCTCCCGGCGGCGCTTTACCTACAAAGAAGTCCTGGCCGTCTTGCAAAGTCCGCCCTCGGACGATCCCGTGCAACAGATGGCCCAACATCTCCACGCCCTTACCCAAAAAATCCGCGCCGCCCGCATCCGCGCCGGCTCGCTTGACTTGGATTTTGCGGAATCAAAAATCAGGCTCGACTCTCATGGCCGCGTCTTGTTGATCGAGAAGATCGAGAACGACGTTTCCCATCAGTTGGTCGAGGAATGCATGTTGCTGGCCAACGAAGCCGTTGCCACGCGCCTGATGTCACTGCGAAGGCCTGCCGTTTATCGCGTGCATGAACCGCCCTCCGATCTGCGGTTACAGGAATATCGACGCGACGTTCTGAGTCACGGCATTCCGTGCGGCAATCTTGCGCAAAGACCCGAGGTGCAGAAACTTTTGCAGCGACTCAATACGCTCCCCATCGGACCTGCGCTGAAAATCGGTTTTCTCAAATCACTGATGCGCGCCCGTTACGCCGTCGAACCGCTCGGCCACTATGGCTTGAGCAAAACCAAATACACTCACTTCACCTCGCCTATCCGCCGCTACGCTGATTTGCTGGTCCATCGCGCTTTGTTTGACAGTGTCCAAACTTCCCTGCCTGTGCTCAAGGAGGCCTCCGACCACATTTCAAACACCGAACGCAATTCCGCCGATGCGGAACGAGACAGCAAAGACATCAAAATGTTCGCCTTCCTCAAAGCGCAATTGAAGTCCGGCCAACCGCCGAAGTATCCCGCTCTGGTTATTGATCTGCGCAACTTTGGCTTTTTCGTTGACGTGCCCGCATTGGGCATGAGCGGGCTGGTGCATCTTTCTTCCGTCCAGGATGATTTCTACGTGTTTGAACCAACCCGCAACCATCTCATAGGCCGCCGCACCCGCCACATCATCAAATTGGGCGACAAAGTGGAAGTGCGAATTTTCAAAGTAGACAGCTTCAAAAAGCAGGTGGATTTTCAACTGGTCACCGCACATAAATCCCAGCCCCAAAAAGCCAGGCGGCGGTTTTAGCCTTTTTTGATCATCAATTTCAATACTGCCCGGGCCTTTGCCTACTGATTATTCGGATCAACCGGGGACAGATTCAGGCCTGCATCGGGTTTTTCGTCAGGCATTGATTCGGGCGCGGAAACGGCGGCTTCCTTCTTGTCATCCTTTTTCCCGTCTTTTTTCTCCACCATCAACTGCGCGCGGTCGCGGATCAGCGGATCAATCAGCCAGCTATTAACCACATAAGTCCATTTATCGAGGGACTGTTCCTGCTTCAGCTTTTCCTGCATCGGTTTCAGCTTGTCCTGAAATTCCTTGTCCCACTTCTTTTTGTCATCCGGCTTTTCGTCCTTGCCCGTCACCCGCTCCGTCAGGAAATCAGCGGTCACAGAGAATTGCAAAGGATAATCGTTTTGCGGGGTTTTGGCGCCGATTTTGAGCGTATAGGTAAAGCGATCAAACGTGGTAATGGTCACCACCAACGGCTTGTCCATGCCCGTCTTGGCTGCGTCGGTCCCGGCTTCGACATCCACAAAACTCGGATAGCTCAATGTGCTGGAGAGGGAAGAGGCTTTATTCGTGTCCAGAATTTCGCCCGTTTTTATATTTGACAATATCCAGGGGCCATTTTCGCTCTCGCGGGTCAGGCTCCAGGAATTAGTGGCATTGGTGGAGACAAAGGTGATGGATTTGGGTCTTTCGATTTTGAAGAAATCCTTGTTCAGCCAGCCCTCGGGTTTGGCATCCACGCTGTTGAGCGGATCGGAAACGATCAGGACGTCGTGCGGATCGCTTTTCAGCATGACAAAACGGCCGTCGGCCATCTCATCATCGCCAAACATCATGCGTGAGGGCCGTTCGGCTTTATGAGTATGCTTTTTGCCCAGCAGGACCGATTGCAGCACCTTGCCTTGGGCGTCTTTGAACTCGATCAGCGTGGCCGCATCCGGACTGGTGCCGGGTTCCGCAAGATGCATCCTGCCCAATTGCGAAGTGCCGATCGGCTCGGACTGCGCCACTTTCAGATCGCGCATTTTGAGCAGCAGATCACTAATTTCGGAGTAATTAGCCGGGTAATCGTTCCGCTCCTGGACGCACCAGCGGTCGTTTTTTTTCACCAGGTCCAAATTGCTCGTGGTCTGGATGCGCATCATGGCGACATCATTGACTTGAAAATTCGGCAGGAGTTTTTGGCCAAGTTTTTCGTCCGTGGTGTTCGAGGATTCCTGGCTGCGAGTGCGCAGCACCAAAGCGGCCCCGCCCAGGACGATCAGGGCCGCCAATAGAAGGATCAATTGTTTGCGGTTCATTTTGCGGCAGTACGTTTGCGTTTCACTAAGGCCAGCACTATGCCGGTCATCGCCACCAGCGCCGGCATGACACCGATGTTGGCGACTTTTGTCCAAAATTGCAGCGCGTCGGTATCTTTGGCCAATTGTTTGCGCACCTTCTTTAGCTCCTTATTCGCGTCGGCCACCGTTTTTTGATAATTCTCCATCTCCTTCTGCTGTTCCGGCGAAAGGATGAACCTCTGTTCGTTGCCGGATTTGTGCGACTGTAACTCGCTAATCTTACGCTCAGTCTCGGCCTTGCTCGCTTCCAAATCCTTGAGCTTCGCCTCCCATTCACGGCCCGCCTTGGCTTCCATTTCCTTTAGTCGCGTAAACGGCCGGTCCAGGCTGGCCCGGCTGCGCAAGCTGATCAAGTCACTGTCGCCGGAAAGCTGCTCGACGAAACTCTCAACCAGATTCAAGTTGCCGTTAACCGGCCGCACCATGCGGTAGCCGAGGATTTCCTGCACTTGCACACAAACCTGGTCGTTCACCATGTCCGAGTCACTGACCAAGATGACCACACCGTTGCCCGTCGATTCCTTAAGTTGCGGCTCCTGCGGGGGCTGCTTTTCCTTGTCGTCCTTGGCCGGTTTAGGCGGGCCATCGGGGAACGCACTCTTGAATTTTCCAGTCAAACGCACCGCCAGCGCGTAATCGACATTCGACGGTTTGAACTCCTTGACAATATTTTCCGCCCCAATGCTGGCTGTCATGCCATCCACCAGTTCAGAATCTTTGGTGCTATGCACCAGCACTGTCTCTTTCAGTCCGTCGGTTGGCTTGCCGGTGAAGGCCCCGGCAAACGGCAGCACCAAGTTATCGATCTGGCTGGTCACAACGTCATCACTGTTGATGCCGTCTTTATTCACCAGCAGAACGGTCGGCATGACCGCGCCGTTTTGCGAATTATGTCCGGCAAAAGTCATGTCCGCGACCACCTTGTTCATATCCATATCCAAGCCCCAGGCTTTCAGAAGTTTGTCCAGGGAGGACTGGCCTGAACTTTCCCCCAGCACCTGAGCCATTTGATCATGCTTTTGGTCGAAGTAGGCGTGCGGATCAAGGAAAGCCAGCAATTTGCCTCCCCGCAAAACAAACTGGTCCAGCGCATATTGAGTCGTTTCTGTAATGTCGCGCGGGTGAACCACCATCAAGACTTTGATATCGTCGTCAATTTTGTTGGCGGTCATGGGAATTTCTTTCACCGTGAAATCCTTCTTAATTTCACTAATGAATGCCCACGCTTCCTGCGGAGTTTGGCCCATCTGCCGCATCATGGGGTTTGCTTCCTGCCCGAATATCGGCAGAGCGCTCATCACTCCCACCAAGGGCGGCGTCGGATTGACCACTCGGGCGATAGCCCGCGAAATGTCATACTCCAGCAACCGTTCGCGATCGGGCGGAAGCCAGGGCACGGCCACTTTTTCATCCAGCATGCTGACGACCAGGCCGAGATACACTTTATCTCCGCCAAAGGGCGATGTCGGCTGCCCGGACACTCCGTCCAGCCGGGCCGAGTCTTCCGCGTCGGAATCCGGCTTGGGATCGAGCTTCTCGATGAGAATTTTGCCGTGACCCGCCACCTTGTATTCCGCCAGCAAATCCTCAATGTGCTGGGAATACGTGCGCAACGCCGGAGGCATCGCCATATCACCTTGTGTGCAATAAAAACGAATGGTCACACGCGAATCCAATTTATTCAGGATGCTTTTAGTCCCCGGCGAAAGCGTGAAAGCCTTCTCCGCCGTCAAGTCCAGCCGCTGTTTGGCCGCGCTGGAAATAACGTAAAATGCGAGGAGGACGACGAACATGACCGCGACACCCGCGGTGGAATAAAGAACTGTTTCAAAATTTTTCTGCTTCATGGCTTGTCCTAAAGGTCTTTAACCAGCGCGATGACTGCGAATGATGACGTCGGTGGTAAACAACGAGAATCCGATGATCGAGAGGAAGAAAATGATGTCCCGCGAATCGAGCAATCCCTTGGTAAACCACTCGAAATGTGTAATCACGCTAAGCGACGCCACCGTATCCACCAGCCACGGCTTGTCCATGCGCGTCAGCAAATTGGTCACCGGCGGAAACCCGCAGAGCACCAGGAAAAGGCAGATCACCACCGCCACAATGAAGCTGACCACTTGGTTGCGAGTCATGGCCGAGGTCATGCAACTAATTGCCAGGTAAGCCCCCGCCATCAGAAAGCTGCCGACGTAGCCGGCCAGAATAACCCCGTTGTCAGGCGAGCCAAGATAGTTGACAGTGATCACGACAGGGAAAGTCAGCACCAGCGCGAGCAACAGGAAAATCCATGAGGCCAGAAATTTTCCAACAATTGCCTGCCAGGCCGTGATGGGCATGGTCAAAAGCAGTTCCAATGTGCCCACCCGCCGTTCCTCGGCCCAGACCCTCATTCCCACGGCCGGCACCAGGAAAAGATACAGCCACGGATGCCATAGAAAAAAGCACCCGTCCAAAGATGCCTGGCCGCGCTCGAAAAATCCGCCAGCCATAAAGGTGAAAAATCCCGTCAATAACAGGAAAATGACAATAAACACATAAGCAACCGGCGAGGAAAAATACCCTCCCAGTTCCCGTTTTATGATTGTCTTGATATTAGCCAGTGAATTCATTTCGCCACCTCTTTTCCGGTCTCAGACAGCGTTATGCTGCGGAAGACGTCGTCCAGATGCCCTTCCTCCGTGTGCAGCTCCTCGACCTGCCACGCGCTTGCCGCGCTCATCACATTGCGGGCCAAGTCGCCATTATGCACCTCGTTCCGGGGATAGACCCGGGCCCATACTTTGCCATTTTCTTCCTTCACGATTGCAGTGCGGCGCGCGTTGGCCACGCCGGAAAGCTTCTCCACCATTTGCGCGCCAGACGTCCCCCGCACCACCAGCAAGACCGCACCGGCAAAATCGGACTTTTGCTTCAATTGTTCCGGTGTGCCATTGGCCACGATCTTGCCGCGGTCAATGATAATCGCCCGCGAACAAACCGCCTCGACCTCCTCCAAAATATGGGTCGAAAAAATAATCGCCTTGCTCTCACCCATCCGGCGGATCAATCCCCGCACCTCGTGCTTCTGATTTGGGTCCAACCCGTCCGTCGGCTCGTCCAGCACCAGGACGTCCGGATCGTGGATAATGGATTGGGCAAAACAGGTGCGGTGCCGATAGCCTTTGGAAAGCGTGTCCACGCTCTGGTAGAGGACCGACTCGAGGAAGCACATTTCCACCACCCGATGAATGGCCTTCTTCTTGTCGTCACCGCGCAGGCCGCGTAATTCCGCCATGAATCCAAGGAAGCTCTCCACCGTCATATCGGCGTAGGCCGGCGCATTTTCCGGCAGATAGCCGATAAGGCGTTTAGCTGCAATGGGATCCGTTTCCATGTCGTGATTGCCCACCGACACCTTCCCCTCGGAAGGCGGGATGAACCCTGTAATCATGCGCATGGTAGTGGATTTGCCGGCGCCATTTGGCCCCAGAAATCCCAGCACCTCGCCTCGTTCCACAGTAAAAGAAATACGATCCACGGCCCTCTTGGGGCCGAATAACTTACTTAGGTTTTCGACTTTAATCATTCCTGTTTTCTCCGCTATGCGGTTGTATAATTCTGACTAATTACACGTCAGCGCGTTCAAACGCAAGCCGTAAGCCCAACGGTTTTTTTTGGACACCTTCAGTAAAAAACGTTCAAAAAATTTTGCACGCCCTGCCAGCGGACCGAAAAATTGACAAATCGCTGACCGCGTGAAGGGGGCCGCCAACTCGAACTCCCGGCCTTCTCGGGCGAGACCTGGGTAGGCTTGAAATTGGGTAAAATGAAAAATGTTTCAAAATGGATTGATCCAGTCGGATCGAGCCGGATTCACTCGGATCGGGTGGGATTTTCCGGCGCGTGGGCGGCGTCTTCTGGACCGCCATCTCCGGCCAGGGCCGGCGCTTCGGGTGGCGCGGGGGAAGGACGGTGGTGCCGGACAGGCCGGCGAATTTGCCAGTATGGGCCATCGCCTGCGGCGGGACAGGGGTTTTGGCGGCGGTTTCTTGTTCATCTTTGGCGCTTCCTGATTCTCGAAATGGCCCTTGGCAATTCATTAGACGAAACTTAAATGTAAATAGTTACAAAAGCAACATATAATTAATCATTATTTAAATAAATATCCCCATCCGTTGAGCCAGAGAGGAGCGAGAACACCGGAATATGCCGATCCTACGGAGCTTGCGGTTTTTCTGTTGTATATTCCACAAAGATGCCACGGCTACAGTGCTACGGATGCACTGTGAGCCTCCACTTCGGGGCCGTTGACAAAGTCTTGGCACTGGCGGACTACCAGTCCGCGATACAGCCGGTTGGCAACCGGCGGCTTGTTCCAATAGCTACCCGTCATTTGAAAGCCTCACGACGACAGGCCTTTCATTTTTCAGATTCCGGTTTCGGTGGCACGGCTCCCTTAGCGACTTTTATCGCGCCGCGCCGCTTGGCCACGGCTTGTTTGAGGATGTACTCAATCTGGCCGTTGACGCTGCGCAATTCGTCCTGCGCCCAAGCCTCCAATTCAGGCCAGAGCGCCGGGTCAATGCGCAGCAGAAAAGGTTTACGCGGGCCCATGGATTATGAATAAAGGGTGCCGGCGTTGACCACCGGATGCACTTCGGACTCCCCGCACAACACCACCAGTAAATTGCTGACCATGGCCGCCTTGCGCTCGTCGTCCAATTGCACCACGTCCTTTTCCGCCAGTTCTTTCAACGCCATCGCCACCATGCTGACGGCGCCGTGAACAATTTTCTGCCGCGCGGCGATGACGGCTTCGGCTTGTTGGCGCCGCAACATGGCCTGGGCGATCTCCGCCGCGTAGGAGAGATTGGTCAGGCGCGCTTCATCCACCGCCACCCCAGCCTTCGCCAGGCGCTGCTGCAATTCCTCCCGCAGGGCCTGCGAGACGCCCTCCACGTTGCTGCGCAAAGTGATTTCGTTCTCTTCCCCGTCATCGTAGCTGTAGGCGGAGGCCAGATGGCGCAAGGCAGTTTCACTTTGGGTATGGACATAGGTGGCGTAATCATCCACGTCAAAAGCCGCTTGCGCGGTGTCCTCGACCCGCCACACCACCACCGCCGCGATTTCAATGGGGTTGCCCCGTTTGTCATTCACTTTCAATTTGTCCACCGTGAGAGTGCGCGCGCGAAGGGACAGTTTGGCCGGGTGGCGGTGGGAATAAAACGGATTGACCCAGTGAAAACCGCTCTGGCGCACGGTCCCTTTGTATTCCCCGAAAAGCAGGAGCAGGCGCGCCTCGTTCGGTTGCAAGGTGAAGAAGCCAGCCGCGATAAAGACACCGGCGATAAGTATGAGAATGGCATTGACGCCAAGGGGCACTTGATCGCCGTGGTTGGCTGAATAACACAGCAAGGCAACCCCGCCCAAAAAGAGAACAATATCCACGGAAAGCATGAGCCATCCGCTGAGAGCTGTTTTTTCCCGTTCACTACTGGCCAATTTCTGAGAGTTCATAAGATCTTTCATGGTTAAGGTTTAATATCTTTGTGATATCATAATGCTATCCAGCAAAGGTGCAAGAGAAAAATTCAAAAACTTGAAAATCTGGCTGGTGCGAACTTCCGGTTAGAGGTGGGCTGTCAGCAAGGCGGACGTGTGCTGCTGCATCCACTGAACGTCGCGGCCAATTGCGGGTTCGCCGTTTCCGTTGACCATGTTTGTTTCCGAAACCGCCGGCCAGTATTGCAATTGCTGCCACTTGTGAATTTCGGCATGTCCGTCGGCAAAGTTGAAGCCGCAAGCGCCGTCGTGATACGCGGCGGGGCAATCATCGAAGCCCGGACGCGTCATGCTGAACACAAAAAATCCGTCGTTGATGCTGTCCGCATGTTCGTCCAGAAACACCCACAAATTGGCCGGGGCGGGATTGACGACCTGGCTCTCCTTTTCATAGGCGCGGTATCCGTTGCCCGCGCCGCCCCAGTAACCTGTGTTACACCCGCCCTGCGGCGAGAGGTCCGAGGGATTCTGTCCGACACAGAAATTCATGGAAATGCTCCGCACACGCGGCATCAAAGCGCTCCACTCGTTGCATTCCCAGATGTCACTCGGACATTTAAAGATCCCGGTCTGGTTGCGGACATAAGGCCCCAGCAACGAGGTAATCATCTTGGTTGTGTTTGTATTATCCGTGATATTTACCCCCCACTGCAATACACCATCACACCAACCGCTCGCACTCTGACTGCTCTCGTCGGCGTTCAGAGCAAAACAGCCCCGATAATCATCCGCGTACATTTTCCAAGCCAGGATCAACTGCTTTTGATTGTTCATGCACTTGGTTCCCTGGGCCTGTGCCTTGGCTTTAGCCAGGACGGGCAGCAGCAAACTTGCAAGGATGGCGATAATCGCGATGACCACCAACAGTTCAATCAAGGTGAACCCGGAGACCATTCGATTTGCAGGTTTTTGCGGCTTCATTAGGGACATTAAGAAGTGACATTTATACCAAGCCCCGCCTGGGACCGTCAAGCTGGAGTATTGTCCTTTTTGTTTGATTTTACTCGCGATACTCCGTGAAGATCGTTACATACTTCTTTCATGACTGTACAGATGCAGAAAGTTTCTTACGGCGGATGGCCTGGGTGCATCCGATTGGCCAACCAGAATATTGAATTGATCGCGACCACGGATGTCGGTCCGCGCATCATTCGCCTGGCCTTTCAAGGTGCTCCAAATCTGTTCAAGGAATTTGCGGATGTTGGAAAGACGGGAGGCGATACCTGGCATAATTACGGCGGCCACCGCCTGTGGCATGCGCCGGAGGCCAAACCCCGCAGCTACGCCCCCGATAACGGCCCCATCGAACATCAATGGGATGGCGCGACATTGAAACTCATCCAGCCCATCGAAACCACGACCGGCATTCAAAAACAAATTGACCTCACGCTGGACGCGCGACACGACATGGTTACGGTGCGACATCAACTCGCCAACAAAAATCCCTGGACGGTGGAATTGGCGCCGTGGGCGCTGACCGTCATGCACGGTCCCGGACGCGCCATTCTGCCGCAGGAACCGCCTTCTTCTGATTTGCTACCAGTGCGCCCTGTTGGCCTCTGGGGATACACCAACATGGCCGATGCCCGATGGAAATGGGGGGCCAAATTTATCCAGCTTCGCTGCGACCCGGCTGCGACCGCACCGCAAAAGATCGGCTTGGGCAACAAACAAGGTTGGGCCGCGTATTGCCGCGAAGGCCAGGTTCTTCTCAAGCGCTTTGCCTACGATCCTGCCGCGACTTATCCCGATTTTGGCTGCAACGTGGAATGTTACACGCGCGGAGACATGCTGGAATTGGAAAGCCTTGGCGCGCTGACAAAACTCGCGCCCAACACCACCGTCGAACACATTGAACGCTGGTATTTGTACAAAGCGGAAATCGGTGAATCGGACTCCGACATCGAGTCGGGGTTGATGCCATTGCTGCGGCAAAACCTGTAAATTCTGATTGTCCGAAACGGAGTTCGCGGCTATGATTAAAAAGTGAATCCTGGCCGTCTTTTTACTGCGCTTTTTAAGGTGGGCGCCGTTTGTTGCGTATTTCTCGCGCCGCAGACGACTCGCAGCCAGACGAAATACATCCATTTGCGCAACGAGCTTATCGCCACCCAACCCGCCGGCGCGCAGTCCAATCTTGCGGTCGAGACGGCGGCTTCCGGCCTGTTTCTTATCCAATTTGAAGGGCATCCGCTGGCGTCATGGCAGGCGGCGCTCAAGACCAACGGCGTGGACTTGGTCAAATATATTCCGGAGGACGCCTATATTGCCCGGCTCACCAACGTCTCCCTGGCCGAGGTGCGGCGGTTGAGTTTCGTGCGCTGGGTCGGACCTTACCGCGCGGACCATAAAGTCCACCCGCGTCTCTCTGCCGCTGTCAAAGCCGCTTCCAACACGAATCTTCCAGTGGCGATTAACATTCTGCTGTCGGCCCGGTCTACCGAGAAGGAGGTCAAAGAAGTGCGCTCCCTGCTGTCGCGGTTGGATGACGAGAGCCGCTTGCGCCAGGGGGTCATCCTACGTGGAATTCTGCCTCCAACCCTTCTGACTAAACTGGCCCAGCTGGATTCCGTGCTCTGGGTTGAACCTGCGCCCCATCGCAAATTGGTGGATGAGCTGGCTTCGAAAATCGTCGGCGGAGACGATGGTTTAACCGGCACACCAACTGTCACTGAACAAATGGGCTTTGGGGGTGGCGGTGTGACGGTTTGCGTGACGGACACCGGTTTGGACACGGGCAACACGAACACAATGCATCCCGATGTGAGGGGCCGGGTCAGTGGTTTTCAGTTTTACGGCTCGCTGACCGATGGGTCAGACGGTTACGGGCACGGCACGCATTGCGCCGGCATCGTGGCCGGAAACGCCGCGACCGGTGAAAAAGACCCGGCCACCGGCGCATGGTACGGCTTGGGGGTAGCTTCGCAAACGACGCTGTTCATCGAACGCATCTTCGACGCCGACGCCAATGAAGTCACTCCCGCCCCAAGTGACGCAACGCTGGCCCGCGATGCCGTTCGCAATGGAGCGCAAATCGGTTCGGCCAGTTGGGGTAACGATGTGCAAGGCGAGTACGACATGGATGCCGCCCAATTTGATGAACTGGCCCGTGATGCGGATGCCGCGACTCCCGGGGATCAACCGTACGTTCTCGAATTTTCCGCGGGCAATGCCGGGCCGGATTCTCAAACTCTGGACAGCCCGGCCACCGGCAAGAACGTTATCGCGACGGGAGCTTCCGAGACAGTGTCAGGCACCGAATCGGAGACTTATGGGCTTTACGATGACGGCCCGGATACGATGGCTGATTTTTCCAGTCGAGGCCCGTGCGAGGATGGACGAATCAAGCCGGATGTTGTCGCCCCCGGAACATGGATTGCCTCGATGGCTTCCTCAGCCGCGCCGGACGAAGCGTCCATTGCGTGGATGACGATTGACGACTATTACGTCTACATGGGCGGGACGAGTATGTCCGGCCCTTTTGCCTCCGGTGCGGCAGCGGATTTCATCGAATATTATCGGAGCATGCACACCAACACCACGCCATCGCCGGCTTTGGTCAAAGCGGCCTTGATCAACTCTGCGGCGGAATTGGATGAGAATAACGGCGGGCCGGGTCCCATCCCCAATAATGATGAAGGATGGGGCCGCATTACGTTGACCAATCTCATCGGGTCATCGCGTGTCTATGAGTACGTGGACCAGACCTCACTCTTGAGCACCGGGCAGGAATATGATCAGCACTTGTTTGTCCAAAATTCCGATCAACCGCTGAAAATCACCCTCGCCTATACCGATGTGGCCGGATTTCCCGGCGCGATTCCGGCTTTAGTCAATAATTTAGACTTGGAAGTCGTCGGTCCGGACGGGACGGTTTACCGGGGCAATCAATTTACCGACGGGGAATCCACCCCCAATGCCACCGGCACGGACGCGCTTAATAATGTGGAAGGCGTGCAATTGAGCCAGCCCGCGCCTGGAAATTATCTGGTGCGGATATTGGCCGTCAATGTGCCTGAGGACGCGCGCTTGGACACGGCGGAAATCGATCAGGATTTTGCGCTGGTCATGTCGGGGAATCTTCTGGCCGGCCAGCAAGGAGAGGTGCTTTTGGATCGCACTAATTACACCGCGCCGGGAACGATTCATTTGGAGGTTCTGGATGCGGGGCGGGCCGCCGGCAACGCGGTAACGGTATTGGTCAGGAGCACGACCGAGCCTCTGGGCGAACACATCACGTTGCTGTCCTCAGGCAGCTATGGCGCTTTCACTGGAATGGTGACGACGGTGGCTGGAAGTCCGATGCCTGACGGCAAGTTGGAGATTCATAACGGCGATGCCATAGAAGCGGACTACACCGATTCTTCCGGCACGCTCCGCACAGCGACCGCATTGGCCGTCCTGACGCCGCCCGTCATCAGCAACGTGACAACAAATATTGATAATGGCTTGCTCACCATTAGCTGGCAAACAAGCGACGCTGCCACCTCGATAATTTATTACGGCACCAACCCGGCAAACTTGAACCTGGTAGCCAGCGATGCCGCTTTGACCACCGAACATTCTGTCATCCTGGCCAATCTGCCCGACGGGACCACCTTTTATTTTGTCGTGGCTTCCACCGACGCGGCGGGCAACAGCGCCACCAATAATAATTCGGGAGGATTATATTCCTTCGTCGCCCTGGCCACCCCGCCGGTTTTATTGATTGACGATTACGATGACGCGGGCGAAGAGGACGCCGGCTCAACCGTGATTCCCGCCTCCAGCTACACCAACGCCCTGGCTGCAACGGGTTTTAACTTTGCCTACTGGAAGGTGATCGACCGCGGGCCGCCCCAGCTATCCGATTTGCAACCTTTTCATGTTGTCATATGGAGAACGACCGACGACATCGTCAACTATGAGGGGACCAATAACACGCTGACCCCGCAACAACAGGACATGATCCAGTCTTACCTTGACGGCGGCGGATCCTTCTTCATGTCCTCGATGGGCATTCTCAGCCAACTGGGTGACGTGCCGTTTCGTCAATCGGTGCTGCAAGTTGGCGGGTTCGTCCTGAATCCGGAGCCGCCCTACCCCTGCTCGTGTGATGAAGATTTTGGCGTGCCAATATTTCAGGGCGCACCCGGCAACCCCATCACCAGCGGCATGGAGGTCGCGCTGGATTATTCTTCCTACCCAATTCTCGACTTAAGCGGTTTGTTGGGAGACGGCTCCATTTTTGGACCGGATTTTTCCGATACTTTTACGCCGGTCGCCTCCGCCACAGCCATCGCCTTTGAAACGGTTTCCGGCAAGGTTTGCGGCGCCAGTTACCCGCCCACCGGAGTGGACAGCCCCGGACGAATCGTCTTTCTCTCCTTTCCCATCGACACCGTGCCGGAGAGCGGGCCAACGCCGGATAACGAAGTCGTCCTGTTGCGCAATATTCTCAATTTCCTCGATCCGGGCGGCGCCGGCACCAGTATCATTTGGTTTGACAACACCGTCTATACCATACCGGACATTGTGACCGTCGAAGTAGGCGATCCAGCTCTGGCAGGATTAGGACCGGTCCAAACCGTTTTTTCGACGACGTCGGCGACAAACCTCGTCAAGATCACTCTAAATGAAACGACGCATCCTGGATTGTTTCGTGGTTCCATCGGGCTGGTCGCCTCGAACACAACTGCCGCAGGTCAATTGTCCGTCAAGAGCGGGGACATCATCAGCGCGAGCTATTTTGACCCTTTGGCCCGCAGCAATGTGGTGGCGACTGCCGCAGTGAGCACAGTGGCCCCGGTTATCACCCAAGTTCAGGCTGCGACAAATATTGGCAGCGCCGTGATCACCTGGAACACTTCCACTCCCGCTGATTCACTCGTGGAGTACGGCGTGCCACTATTGAACCAGAGCGTCTATAACCCACAGCTTGTCACATCTCACTCGATTACACTTTCGGGCCTGTCGGCCAACCGAACCTACTATTACTCCGTGACAAGCCGTGACCAAGCCGGCAACAGTGCGACAGCAAATAATCAAGGCGCACTTTACAGCTTTATTACTCCGAAAACATTGCAACCGCCCTGGTCTGACAATTTTCAGAGCGGCACGAATGGTTGGTCAGTCGTGCCGGATCCTGCATATGGAAGCGACATCAATTGGACATTCGGCGCGCCCAACAACAGACTGCAAACAAACGGCTATGACGGGCCAAACTGCTGGGGCAGCCTTTTACAAGGGCCGCAACAAGGATTTATCTTCGACAGCTTCCTTTACGGTCCATTTATCGACCTTTCTGGATACAGCCAGGTCACATTGACCTTTTGGGATTGCGGTGATTTTTCGAGTGGGCTGGAAGAAGGCCAGGTATTGGTCAGCACCAGCAGCAGCCTCTCCCCGGACGCCCTCCCACTGGCTCAAGATTTCAGTTCATTGGTTTCCGACGACTGGGAATTCGAAACAGTGGATTTGACGCCTTGGGCGGGACAAACCATCCAGGTGGTCTGGAATTACGTGGGGGTATCCATCGGCAGCGACAGCCCCCTCTACGGCTGGTTGGTGGACGACGTCGCCATCAACGGTCTCTCCGCGGGGGAAAGCGGGACAATCGTGGTTTCCAAAAACCTCGGCTCCGGAGCTTTCAACTTGACAGGAGCCATCTCCCAATCCGGCACTGCTCTTTCCACGACTTTGAGCAACGCCCCCCCTGGACAATACACGGTGCAGTTTGGCGATGTGGCCTTCTTCAACACCCCGCCCAGCCAAACCAACACGCTCACAGCCGGCGGGACACTGACCTTTAACGGCACTTACACTTTTCCCGATGTCAACAGCAACGGAATTTCGGATCTCTTTGAACAATATTATTTCGGCACGGTGTCAACCAACCGGACGAAATCGACCGACACCGACAAAGACGGAATGAGCGATTACGCGGAATTTATCGCTGGCACTGACCCGACCAATCCAGATTCCAACCTGCGTTTTGTCAAGGAATCCCGGGCGGGCGGCGTCGTCACTTTCCAATGGTCGGCTGTTCCGGGCCGAATTTATCAAGTCCAGAGTTCCTCCAACCTCACCGCATGGACGCCGGTCACCGGTTGGGTTCAAGCCTTGAGCAGTCCCCTGTCCTACATCGCCACAAATGCGAGTCAAAACCACTGTGCCTTTAGAGTTCAGGTCCGGCCCTGAAACAAATTATATAATTGCGCCTTTTATTTCCCTTCCGTTTTTGCGATCATGGGCCGAGCCAACTCACTAAAATGAAAATTAATTTAGCATACGGCCAGGGTCATTTGCCCATCGATTTGCCAGAGGATCGCACGACAGTGATCCAACCTTCTCATCGCGCCGGGTTGCCGGATGAAAAGGGCGCGGTGCGGGCGGCGCTGGCTGCTCCCATTAGCGCCCGCCCTTTGCGCGAGTGGATCAAGCCGGGAATTCGGGTTTGCATTGCTTTTACTGACTTGACCCGTGCCACGCCGAATGAGCGGCTCATTCCCTGGCTTCTCGAATTCCTGGCGGATGTGCCGCGCGAACAGATAGTTCTGCTCAACCAAACAGGCACTCACAGGCCCAATACTGAACAAGAATTGGAAAGCTTGTTGACAGCCGATGTCGTGCGCCGGTATCGCGTGGTCAATCATGAATCAGATAATCCCGCCGCCCTGGCCCAGTTCGGCGCCATGCGCGACGGCACCCCGGCTCTGATCAACCGCCATTTGGCCGAGGCCGACGTCCGCATCATCACCGGTTTTATCGAGCCGCATTTTTTTGCCGGATTCAGCGGCGGAATCAAAGGGATCATTCCCGGCTGCGGCGGGCTGCAAAGCATCATGAGCAATCATGGCTTCAAGAACATCGGCGATCCCCGGGCGACCTTCGGCGTCACCTTTGGAAATCCCTTGTGGGAGGAATTGCGCGAAGTGGCCCTGCGAGTCGGGCCGAGTTTCCTGTTAAATGTCAGCTTGAACGAGCAGCGCCGCATCACCGGCGTTTTCGCGGGCGATCTCATCGAGGCGCATCGGGCCGGCTGCGAATTCGTCCGCCACTCGGCCATGCAAAAGGTCAAAAATCCTTTTGACATCGTTGTGACCACCAACAGCGGTTATCCGCTGGATTTGAATCTTTATCAAGGGGTGAAAGGAATGAGCGCCGGGGCGCGAATTTTACGAAAGGGCGGGCTTTTGATCCTGGCCTGTGAATGCCGGGAAGGCATTCCGGCCAACAGCCCCCTGGACAAACTGCAGCACAGCGCCTCCAGCGCGGAGGAGATCCTGGCCATGCTCAGTACGCCGGGATTTGCCCGTCCCGAACAATGGCAGGCGCAAATCCAGGCGCTGATCCAGCGGCAGGCTGAAGTTCTGCTTTACAGCCGTTTGCCGGAGGCGGTGGTGCGCGGTGCGTTCCTGAAGTCCTGCCCGGACATCGCCGCCGCGGTGCGGGAGCGCATTCAAACATTGGGGCCCGAAGCGCGTGTGGCCGTGCTTCCCCAGGGACCACTCACCATTCCCTATCTCGCCTGAAACCAAAGATATTCTGGAATCGTTTGCCGGCCATGCTAACCTATTCCGATATGCGTCTTGCGAGTCTAACCGCTTTCTTTTGCGGCTTTCTGGTCTTGGCACTGGGTGCCGTTCCCGTTGCCGCGCAAAGCGGCCCGCCGCAACCGCCGCTCTTTGTGCGCAGGCCAATTCTCGCGCCCCGCGCCGTTTCTCCGGGCACACCGTCATTGCCCGACGCTGCTTCCCCCGCGCTGAATAATCCTGCGTCACCAGGTGTCCCCGCGCTGGCTTTCGACTCCGAAACAAAACAATACGACGCAAAACCCGGCGAAATGATCGCGCCTTTCACCTTCCATCTCACCAATGTGTGGACGAACGAAATAACGA